>WBZR01000043.1_pt1 | contig 206609 bp, 204 predicted proteins | sample 5204231 | NCBI WGS metagenome assembly WBZR01 (sample SAMN12412403, study PRJNA552823) | activated sludge metagenome | isolation source: activated sludge from anammox sidestream of wastewater treatment plant... | place: USA: Virginia | collected 2017-08 | reverse complement strand
GGAGATCAAGCGGCATCCGAACCCGTTGTGGGAGAAGGGCTACCAGTTCTACTGCGTCACGCCCAAGACCCGGCACCGGGTGCACAGCCAATGGTCGGTGAACGACTGGGTGCAGATTTACGAGTCGAACTTCGGCGATCCCTACCGCATGGACAAGCGGACGCCGGGTGTCGGCGAGCACCAGTTGCACATCAACCCGCAGGCGGCGAAAGACCGCGGCATCAACGACGGCGACTACGTCTTTGTCGACGGCAACCCGGTGGACCGGCCCTATCGCGGCTGGAAACCGTCGGATCCGTTCTACAAGGTCGCCCGCTTGATGATCCGGGCGAAGTACAACCCTGCCTATCCTTACCATGTCACGATGGCTAAGCACGCACCGTACGTCTCGACGGCGAAATCGGTGAAGGGCCACGAGACGCGGCCGGACGGGCGCGCCATCGCGGTGGACACCGGCTATCAGTCCAACTTCCGGTACGGGGCCCAACAGTCCTTTACCCGGAACTGGTTGATGCCGATGCACCAGACCGACTCGTTGCCCGGCAAGCAAGCCAACGCGCTGAAGTTCAAGTGGGGATTCGAGATCGATCACCACGCCGTGAACACGGTGCCGAAGGAATGCTTGATCCGCATCACCAAGGCGGAAGACGGCGGTATCGGCGCCCGTGGACCATGGGAACCGGTGCGCACCGGCTTCACCCCAGGGCAGGAAAACGAGTTCATGATCAAGTGGCTCAAGGGTGAGCACATCAAGATCAAGGTCTAGAACGGACGCGACTTGCCGACGAGGGGTCGCCTCTCGGCACGCACGTTCTCGGGACTTGACTCGAAGGCAACGACTTAACCATTTGATCATGTACAGAAGGAGGATTCACAATGCCGGAAGTCTATAACTGGCAGCTGGGACGGAAGATGCTGTATCCGTATGAGGAGCGGCATCCGAAGTGGCAGTTTGCCTTTGTGTTCAACATCAATCGGTGTTTGGCGTGTCAGACCTGTTCGATGGCGGACAAGTCGACCTGGCTCTTCTCGAAGGGGCAGGAGTACATGTGGTGGAACAACGTGGAGACGAAGCCGTACGGCGGCTATCCGCAGTTCTACGACGTGAAGATCACGCAGCTGATCGAGCAGGTGAACCCGGGGGGGCAGGTGTGGAACGTGCGGGTGGGCCGCAAGCACCATGCGCCGTACGGGGTGTTCGAAGGGATGACGATTTTCGACGCGGGGGCCAAGGTGGGCCAGGCGGCGATCGGCTACATCCCGACGGACCAGGAGTGGCGGTTCGTGAACATCTACGAGGACACGGCGACCTCGATGCGGGCGTTGGTCGAGAACGTCGACAAGTCCGGCTTCAGCCGCGACGAACCGTGGCGGATGACGGGCAGTTCCTTGCCGGAGCATGAGACGTACTTCTTCTACTTGCAACGGATCTGCAACCACTGCACGTATCCGGGGTGCTTGGCGGCCTGTCCGCGGAAGGCGATCTACAAGCGGCCGGAAGACGGCATCGTGTTGATCGACCAGAACCGGTGCCGCGGGTACAAGAAGTGCGTGGAGCAGTGCCCGTTTAAGAAGCCGATGTACCGGGGCACGACCCGGGTGTCGGAGAAGTGTATTGCCTGTTATCCGCGGATCGAGGGGAAAGATCCCTTGACGGGCGGGGAGCCGATGGAAACGCGCTGTATGGCGGCCTGCGTGGGGAAGATCCGCATGCAGAGCCTGGTGCGGATCGGCGAAGACGGGCTGTGGGCGGAAGACCGATGGCACCCGCTGTACTACGCGATCCGCGTGGAGCAGGTGGCGTTGCCCTTGTACCCGCAGTGGGGCACGGAGCCCAACGGGTACTACATTCCGCCGCGGCATGCGCCGCGGGGCTACAACCGGCAGATGTTCGGGCCGGGGGTGGACAACGCGATCGAGAAGTACCTGGTGCCGAGCCGGGAACTGTTGGCGGTGCTCCAGCTGTGGCGCGCCAGCCAGCAGATCGTGTTCCGGTACGATGTCATTCCGGGCCCGAAGGTGTTCGAAACCCAGATCCACGGGAAGCGGTTCGATATGTACAACGATACCGTGCTGGGCTTCAACAAGTCGGGCAAGGAAGTGGCCCGCATCCAGGTCGAAGAGCCGATCTACATTCGGCCGGCCGAGCGCGTCAACTGGCTGTAAGGCCAGGGCGTGGACGTCGAGGGGGCTGTGGCTCCCTCGACGTTCGTGCCTCGGACCGTGGGCCGGAGAGCGGCTCCGATCCCGTGCTTGTGCCCGTCGCCACCGGAGAGTGTCTCACGCATTCATGAAGGTTTCCGTTCGACCCATCGGGTTGCTTCTCGCCGTTGCGGCTGCGCTCGCGCTGTCCTATCTTGGCCATACCGTATTGTTCGAGCAGTGGCGCATGCAGCAGGAGCGTCAACTCCAGCGCGCCAAGCTCCTCGAGGAGGTCTTGCGCCTGCAGCGCGTGGTTATGGACGTGGAAACCAACTTTCGCGGGTATCTCCTCGCCGAGCAACCCTCCTACCTCGAACCGATCAATCAGGCCGAAGCCAGGCTGGAATCGGGGATCGACCGGTTGACCCTCCTCACCGTCGAATCCCCCGGTTTGCAACCGGGAATCCGCGTCCTCGCGGCACGGTTGCGCGAATTCATCGACAGCAAGAGGAAGCTGGCGGCTTTGGTCGGAACCGACCAGCAGGAACAGGTTCGCCTGTATGTGCGCGGCGGGAGCGGTCGGGCGTTGTTTCTCACGATCGAAAAGGCGATCGGTGATTTCGAAATGCGCATCGAGCGCGAGCTGCCGGCCGAACCGTTGACGTATGACGCCTGGATCGGTCGAGCCCGCTGGCAACTGTTGCTGCTGGAACTGCTGGCCGTGGGCGTCGCGGTGTCCTGCACCAGGGCGTTGGGCCTCGTGAGGAGGCCGTTGGTCGAGCGGAGCGCCCGCGTTCAGGTCTGATCCCCCCCTCAGCGAAGAAGACGCAAAAGATTCGCACAGTGCGTATAGTGCGGATTCGCACGATTTGCCAGGCCAACCAGTCGTAAATTCAAAAAATAGGGCCTGGTCGTAGTGGTACATGATTTGCTCATTACTCCGTCCGTCACGGGTTGAGAAAGCCCACAACGGAAAGGAGAGGCCCATGGTACGGATGGTCAAGAAAATCGGTGATCGGGAAATCGCGTGGCTCATGTTGGCAGTGGCCGCAATCGTCATTTGGAGCACCTTGGGCATCATCTCCTAACCTGCCGGTTTCGGGCGATCGCCTCTTTGTGACCTGACCGGCCATTGCTCCGACTGCCGGTGGTTCCTAATTCCTCGGTCGGTTCTTCCTTCCTAAGCGCTTCTGCGCTTCTTCCAGTACGTCCTTCAAGACTACGGCATGGTTGTGGTCGGGGTCTGCTGCACCGAAGACCAGTGTGATAGTGGTGGTTCGGGCAAGTTGGGCCAACGCCGCGATGGCGTCGCGTTGCTCGGAACGGTCGAGTTCCAGCTGATAGCGTCGACGAAACTCGTCCCATTTGGCAGGGTCATGTCCGAACCATGTTCTGAGTGCAGCAGATGGAGCGAGATTCTTTCGCCACCCATCCAAGCGCAGGGCTTCCTTGCGGCATCCTCTCGGCCACAGTCGATCCACGAGGAGGCGGAGCCCATCTTGGGGGCTCGGTGTGCTGTAGGCGCGTTTGAGCCGGATCATGGCGTCAGCGATAACCAGACGGTGCTCATGTAAGTACTGTGAACAGGTCGCTCTTCGCAAGGAGCATGCAAGCGCAATTCCTACCACTCCGCGCAGGACGGGACTACATATTGCAGGACATATTCGCTCTGTTGGCTGACGCCGCAAGACGTGCGCAGGGCGGTCGTTCGCAATGGTCGATACCGGAAGAGGAGGTCCCATGGAGGGATACGGAAAACGCGTCTTGGTGGCCGAGAATGAGGAGAGCGTGTGTCGTCTGATCACCACTGTGCTTGAACAGGCGGGGTACTGCGTGCACGCGGTGGCCGATGGGGTTCAGGCGCTTTCCGAACTGCGTAAGCGACGGTTCGATGTCGTCGTGGCCGATTGGCACATGCCTCGGCTCGACGGAGAGCAGTTCCTGCTCCTGTGCCGCATGCTCTGGCCCCAGACCCCTACTGTCCTGCTGTCTGCTGGCCTGACCGACTTGCCTATCCTGTTGCGCATGCAAGGGGCCTGTGCCCTCTTGCCGAAACCCTTCAACCCCCCAAGCCTCCTTCAAGTGATGCAGGTTGCGCTGGGCTCGGCCTGTACGTGTCAGCCTGCCGACTCGATGGCGTTGGAGTCGCAATGATGATGGGAGCGTGAGGCGTCTCGCAGGAAGGGCAACATGAAGGTTCTGGTGGTTCGTCCCGATCTCTTGATGTATCCCAAGGTTCATCTCGGCGCGGGATCGGTTGAGGGGGCGGCGCTTGTGGAGGCGGTCCGACAGCATGGTCATGAGGCACGTCTCACGGATCTTCACGTTGATACCAGCCAGGACTATATCAAGCTGCTCGAAGCCATGGCGCCGGATGTGGTGGGATTCTGTTGTCACTGTTCGGTTCACGCTTCGGAGATCCAATCGCTGGCCTCATTCACCAAAGCTCGCGTGCCGCATGTGGCCGTTTTTGTGAACGGGTGGGGGGCGTTGTGTGTTGCTGGGGAGTTGCTGCGGCATGGCAAGGAAGGGATCGATTATGTGGTGAGCGAGGCGGTGGCGGTCGGGCCCCTCTTGAGGGCACTTGAGCAGCATCGGCAGGTGGCGTCGGCACCGCCCTCCGACTTTCGGCGTTTTGCGTGAATGCCGGGATCTTTTTCAATATGTTATTGTGCCATGAGGAGATGCGCCCCGACGGTCTCAGGAGGGTGTGGTTTGCGGGGGCTACAAATGAGAAGGGAACTTGTATGAAGAAAAAACCGCTGACGACCAAGAGCAGGTCACGTCCATCGAAGAAATCCGCACCCCCACCCACAGGCGTCAACGGTCCGGGACCGGTGCAGGACCTTGAAATCCGCATCGCGGCACGGGCGTATGAACTGTACCAGCAACGTGGATGCTTGGACGGGTACCACTTACACGATTGGTTGCAAGCGGAGCGAGAGATCCTTGGCGAGAACAGCCAATTAGACAAGTCTTCGGCTCGCATTTGACCGGAGCCGCCCACCGCTTACGGCATCGTCCGTTCCAGCTGATCCACCATGCCCGCAATCGCGTCGAAGCCGGATTGCCAGAAGGCCGCGTCGTTCATATCGACGCCCACCTCCGCGAGAATGGCCTGCGGCGCCTTTGAGCCGCCTGCGGCCAGCAGGTTTACATACTTTGGCACGAAGGCCTGTCCTTGTTCCTGGTACATCCGATAGAGGGCCAATACCAACAGGTTGCCGAAGCTGTAGGCGTAGCAATAAAAGGGACTCGCGTAGAGGTGGGGAATGGTCAGCCACTCCCACTGGAATTCAGGTGAAACGGGGACCGCTTTCCCGAATTGCTGCCGTAGCATCGCGAGATAGGTCTTGGCGAGATCCAGCGTCGTCGCGCCCTGGGCGACCATGTCGTGGGCGGTCCGCTCGAACGCAACGAAGTACGCCTGCCGCATGACCGTCGCGTAGATGTCGTCCAGTTGGTTGACGAGCAGACTTTGTTTCACGGCCTTGTTCGTTTCCGAGGCCATCAGGGCGTCCGAGAGGATGCGTTCGCCGAAGACCGAGGCGGTTTCCGCCAGCGGCAGGGTCGAGTGGAAGGTAAAGACGTTGTGCTGCTCGGCCATCATGCCGTGAATGGCATGGCCCAGCTCATGGGCCATGGTGGCGATGTCGCGGGCTTCGCCGGTGAAATTCAACATGACGTAGGGCGTCAGCGCGGGGACGACGCTGTAACAGTAGGCGCCGCCCATTTTGCCGGGTTTCGTGCGGGCGTCGATGTGGCGGTCGGCGAAGACACGTTGGGCCAACTCGGCCAGACGCGGTGAAAAGGCCTGGTAGGCATCAAGCACCATGCGGACCGCGTCGGGATACCGGTAGGTTTTCTGTTCGGCTCGGTGGGGGGCGTAGATGTGGTAACGATTCATCCGCTTGATACCGCACAAGCGGGCCTTCAGCTTGAAGTACCGCTGGAATAACGGCGCATTGTGCATGCACACGGAGAGGAGGGCCCCCACAGCCTGATCGGGTATGTCATTGCTCAGATTTCGGCTGGCCAAAGGCGTCGCAAAGTGCCGTAGCTGGAGGTTCTCGGCCTTCCAGTCGCTCACCAAGGTCTTGTAGATTTCTCCCAGCAGATCCTGCTGGTCCTCATAGACGCGATAGAGTTCGTGGTAGGCCGCTTCGCGCATCGCCGGTTTGGGGTTGCGGACGAAGGCGGAGAGGGCCTCGCGGTTCATGGTTTTCTTTTTGCCCCCGACACGAAGCGTGAACGTGAAGCCGTTGGTGACGACGTCGTAGAGCTGCTGAACGGCGCTTCGGCCGGTGATGTTCTTGACGTTGATGACCTGCTCTTCCGGTTCGGACAGCGTATGGGGTTTGAACCGGCGGATGGTTTCCAGGTGGTACCGAAAGTCCCCGCTATTGGCCATCAGCCGCTCGGCATTCCCTTGGTCCACCCCCTGCCACCACAGGTCAAAGAACAACAAGCGATTCTGGAGAGCCGTCAGCTGCTCCTCGACCTTGGCCTTGAACGAACGGGCCGGGAGCTGTTTCGTGTCTTCCGAAAACCAGAGGTAGGCATAGGCGCTGAGCCGGGAAGATTCGGCGGCGATGGTTTCCGACAGGGTCAGGAGATCCAGAAAGGCATGTTCCGGCATGGTGGCGGTCAGGTCCTTGCGGGCCGACTCGAAGCGGACGACGTTGGCGGTCAGGTCTTTCAGGTATTGGTCGAACCGGGCCACCGGGTCGGCGACCAGATCAGACAATTCCCACCGGTCGGCATATTCACGGGACGCAGAACTGCGGCGTGTTCGGGCAGCGGAAGCGGACGTGCGCACAACGGCCATAGTCGGGGCTCCGATGATAAAAGGTGAAGAGTCGTTCGGATCATACCATCCTCCATCGGCGCGACGCTCCAAGATTTTGTCTGGGCCTCGCGCCGAGCGACACCGTTGACAGGTCCGTGTTCGATGTTACAATCCGCGGCAGGTGAGGCCATGACCGAACAGGAAATCAATCGCGCCATTCAATATGTGACGGCGGCCACCTCCTATGGCCGCGAGACGGTCGGCGAGATCCTGCGCACCGGGCTGTCGGAACTGGCGCTGCTCTCATCGCAATCCAGCTGTCGATTCGAGCGGGAAGACCTCATGGGGTACCTCTGTCTATGGACGATGAAATGCACCGGCCATCCCGAGCCGCTGGTGCGGGAGGTCTTGGATGGAGCGGGCCGGTGGTTGGACGAAGTGGCCGTGAGTCTGGCTCGGAAGGAAGAGGGGCCGATGAAGGCCGGAGACGACGAGGAGAGCGGCGCCGCGCCGGCGTCATGAGGACCCAATGCCTCGGTTTAAGCGGTATCGACCAGTGTCCTCGTATCGCACCGCCCGCGCACTCGGCCTGCACCGCGCCTCGCAAGTGGCCAGGGCTCGGCGTCTGTCCGAAGAACTTGAACGCCGGTGGGGCCAGCTTCGGCTCCATTGCGACGATGAGGGCAGCCGAGCGCGGTTGGAGCGGTTGTTGGCACGCCTGGAGACGGTCGATCGCGGCGGGCAGGAGTCGGCGATTGCCGAACTTGAATTAGCGACCCTGCTGGTCCGTGCAGGAAGCCGGGTCGGGTTCCTGCCGGAGTCTCGAGCCCGATCGGCGGATCTGGAATGTCATCTGCGGGGCGAACGGTTTTTCGTCGAGGTGACCGCCATGGTGGGCACCGTCGAGCGATCGCTTCGGTTCGGCGAGGAAGCCGCAGACTACGACGCTGAGTCCGAGGACAAGCCGCCTACATCCGAACAGATTTTCATGGATGCGCTACTGGCGCGAATTGCCCAGAAGGCCAAGCAGCTGGTGGATTACTGCGCGCCGGTCGTTTTGGCGATTTCGGTGCCGCGACTGGACGACGACGTTCCTTCCGGTCGCTGGGCCCCCCGTCTCACCCTGGATGTGAAGTATCTCGCCGGTGCGATCAGCCTATTGCTGCCGAAGGCGCGGCATCTCAGCAGCGTGTTGATCGCGCTGTGGGAAGTCGAGCCGATGCTGTCCACCTCGGCCGTCCGGCTGAAAAACGTGGCGATCGTCGAACGGTCTCGCCAACAGGTGGGGTACCCTCGGCTGCGTCTGCTAGTTCAGAATCCCGCTGCCGCATGGCCGCTGACAGAGGGGCAACGGGAGGTGTTTCGAGGGATTTTATAGCCTGAGCGGAAAGCGGACGGTGTGAGAGCCCTTAGGCCGGCAGGGACCCCTTGAGCAGCTCCAAATTTTTGGTGACCATCGCGTCGCCGTTCGCCCGAGACACGTCAATCCCCTGATCGGCAACTTGTCGGCATTCGTCCATCCTGCCCAGCTTGAGCAGCGACTGCGCCAGCGCGTAATAGGCCGCTGAGTAGGTCGGCTTCACGGTGATGCAGCTCCGCAATGCGTCTGCCGCCTCCTGCCAAGCGGCATCGTCCATGTAGGCTTTCCCCAGCCCGAACCAGGCTACGTCGTCGTTCGGATCAATCGCCAGGACTTTTTTCAGCGGTTCGATGCGAGGATTCGGCATGGGGCTCTCCTGTCTCGTGAGCGCGGCGAGCGTGGACCGTACCATGCGTTTCCGCTCATTGTCTATGGTCTTTCCTGCATGGTAGGCTGGCCGAGTTTGTGTGGCTGCGCAACGCGCGACCGTAAAGGAACCTGGTGATGGGGAAGACCGGACTCGTTTACGATCCTCGATACCTCGACCATGATATGGGACCCGGCCATCCGGAGTCGCCGCAGCGTCTCCGTGCCATCATGCAGCGTTTGGAAGAAAGCGGGGTCTCGGCGCAGCTCGCCAGAATCGAGCCGCGTAAGGCTGAGGACGAATGGATCACGCTGGTGCATCGGCCTGCCTATCTGGAGGCGCTCGCTCAACATGCGCCGGCCAGCGGGCGAGTCCCTCTGGATGCCGATACGGCCATGTCGCCGGGCTCCCTCACGGCGGCCTATCTGGCGGCAGGGGCAGCCCTGGCGGGAGCGGATGCGATCATGGCCGGACGGATGGAACATGTCTTTTGTGCCGTGCGACCCCCCGGCCACCATGCCGAAGCCGGCCGAGCCATGGGATTCTGCCTCTTCAACAATGTGGCGATTGCTGCCCGCTACGTCCAGCGTCGGTATGGGCTCAAGAAGATCTTGATCGTCGATTGGGACGTCCACCACGGCAACGGGACGCAGCATAGTTTCGAAGGCGACCCTTCGATTCTCTTTTTCAGCACCCACCAATATCCGCATTATCCCGGCACCGGCCGCGAGTCGGAACGGGGTACGGGAGCGGGGGAGGGCTATACGATCAATGTGCCGATGGAGGCGGGCGAGGGCGATGACGAGTACCGGGCGGTGTTCCAGAAGGTGCTGGTGCCGGCAGTCGATCGCTTCCAGCCGGAGTTCGTGATCATCTCCGCCGGTTTCGATGCGCATCGCGACGATCCGTTGGCCAGCATGGGGCTGACCGAAGAGGGGTATGCGGACTTGACGGCGATCGTGGCGTCTCTCGCCCGACGTCACTGCCAAGGTCGTCTGTTGTCATCATTGGAAGGCGGGTATAACCTGACGGCCCTGGCCGCGTCGGTGGAACGGCATGTTCAGGCTTTGATAGAGGCGTAATGCAGGGTACACCCGGTTGCGAAGGGGTTGACGTTAGAGGCCGGCGTCCGGTACCACAGTCTGACAGGGAGCCGTGGGTGGCGGCTGCTCCGGCACCGGCCAGGTTGAGGGATTGTATCCAGAGGCGAAGTATTCACCGACCGAGATCGAGGAACCGATGCAACATCCATTATTGATCGACAGCGAGACGCTGCAGGGACGTCTGGGACAACCGGGGTTGGTCATCCTCGACGTGCGAGGACGGGCCGCCTACGAATTCGGCGGCCATATCCCCGGTGCGGTCCACTCCACGTGGCATGAATACAGTGATCCGAATGCCGTCGCCAAGGGGCTGCTGGATCCCGATCTCAAGCGGATTGAGCAGAGGATTCAAGCCCTCGGCATCAATCGGGACAGCGAAGTCGTGATCTATTCGAACCCCTTCGACAACTGGGGCGACGAAGGACGTATGTTCTGGATGCTGGAGTATCTGGGGCATACGCGGTTGAAGGTGCTGGATGGCGGATGGGTGAAATGGATCAACGAGCGGCGGCCCTTCGAGCACGGCGCGGTACGGACGCCCCTCGGCAACTTCACCGTGGCGCCGATGGAGTCGGCGATCGTCATGAAGGACGAACTGAAAGCGATCGTGAAGCGACCGCACCCGGACGTCACGATCGTGGATGCCCGCAGTCTCGAAGAGTACCTTGGAAAGGAAGTGTCGGGGATTCCGAGACCTGGGCACATTCCCGGCGCCGTGCATGTGGCCTGGAGCGGGTTTCTCAATGCCGATGCCACGGTCAAGGATCTGTCGGCGATCAAGGAGCAACTGGGCCACAAGGGGTTGAATCCGAAGCAGGAGACCGTGTGCTACTGCACGGGCGGGGTTCGTTCGGCCTGGTTGTATTTCGTGCTGCGCTTGGCGGGTTATGAGCGCCTGCGTAATTATCCCGGTTCCTGGTGGGAGTGGAGTCGGGATTTCGCCTGCCCCGTGGAGAAGGATTTGACCGCCCTGCAAAAGCTGTTGGGGTTGACCGACGCCCCGCCGCCTCCGGGCATGCGGCCGTCTTGACAGGGTGGCGAGCCCACTTTATGCTGAGAGACTCTTGCAAGTGATCATGCCGTACACATACTTACAGAGGAGGCAATCCATGCACACCACTATCGGACGGGGAATCGTCGCGGCCGGGATCATGATGGCGCTCGTCGGAGCGCCGTTGGTCGGGGGCGTGGCCCTCGCCGCCGGCAATAAACATCAGGCGGAAGCCGTGGAACATGCCAAGGAAGCCGTCGCTCACGGCAAACAAGGCCATGCCGACGCATTGGTGAAACATGCCGAGGCGGCCCTCAAACATGCCGAGGGGGCCATGGCCGAGACGAAGAATCCCCATGTCGGCGAGGCGATCAAGGGCTTGAAGGACGGCATCGAGCACGGCAAGGCCGGTCATGCCGATGTGGCGACCAAGGCGGTCGAAAACGCCCTGCCGCATTTGTCCGAAGGGATGTAAGGTTCGCGCGGGTGTGACTCCCGTGTACGTCGAAACGGGCAGGGCCGTCCCTGCCCGTTTTTATTTGGGGAAAGGGCGAACGGATGCGTGTCGGATATCTGCAGTTTGAGCCGGCTTTCGGCGAAGTGGAGCGGAACCTCGATCATGTCGCGGCCTGTCTGGGGTCTGTGGAGGCCGATCTCATCGTGCTCCCGGAGCTCTTCGCGACCGGGTATCAGTTCCAATCCAAGGACGAAGTGCGGCGTCTGGCGGAATCGGTTCCGGACGGGGCCACCACGCGGCGCCTGACGGAGCTTGCAGCCCGTCGCGACTGCACGATTGTAGCGGGGGTGGCGGAGCGGGAGGGGGACGATTGCTTCAATTCGGCCGTGGTGATCGGACCGCGGGGCTTCATCGGTTGTTATCGCAAAACTCATCTGTTCTTTGAAGAGACGTTGTTTTTCACCCCGGGCAACAGCGGTTTTCACGTCTGGGACATCGGTCTTGCAAAGGTCGGGGTCATGATTTGCTTCGACTGGTATTACCCGGAGGCTGCCCGTACGTTAGCCTTGCAGGGCGCGGAGATCATTGCCCATCCCTCCAACCTTGTCTTGCCCAATTGTCCGGATTCGATGGTCACCCGCTGCCTGGAGAACCGTGTGTTCAGCGTCACCGCCAACCGTATCGGTCGTGAAGCACGAGGCGGGAAGGACCCCTTGACCTTCATCGGCTTGAGTGAAGTCGTGGATCCGCGAGGCCGCATTCTCCATCGCGCCCCCCGCGACTCGGAGGATTTGTGCGTCGTCGAGATCGACCCGGCATCGGCCAGAAACAAGGCCCTCAATCCTTACAACGACCTCCTCCGGGATCGACGGCCTGCTTTGTATGAAGGGTGAACGGGCGCCAGCCGTTTCCTGCCTCTTCTTGCGTCATCCGTAGGCACGGCGTTAGGATGAAGCATGTCGCTTCCACTTGGAAAAGGAATCTTTTTGGTGGCCGCGCCGGCGTTGCGCGACCCGAATTTCAGGCAGGCGGTCGTACTCCTCTGCGAACATGGGCCGGAGGGGGCGCTCGGCGTGATCGTCAACCGCCCCACCGCGATGTCCATTTCTGAAGCGCTGCCGCAGGTCCCCATCCTCGAAGGTCAGCCGCACGTCCTGTATTCGGGCGGGCCCGTCCAAACGAATCAGGTGATGTTGCTGTATCGCGTGAATCAGGCGCCGGAAAACTCGCACCAGGTGTTCGACGGGGTCTGTCTCGGGGGAGATTTGGACATCATGGAGCGGATCCTGACGACCCGCGAGCAGAAAGAATCGTTCCGCGCCTACCTAGGGTACTCCGGATGGGGACCGGGCCAGTTGGAGTCGGAAATGCAAACCGGTTCGTGGATTACCCTCCCGGCCGATCCGGCAATCGTATTCGAGAAGGATTCGTCCCGTATCTGGTCGGATGTCTTTCTGACGCTCGACGAGGCTTCGCGGCATTATGCCGACATGCCGATCGATCCTTCCTTGAATTGACGGGCCGACCTCATCGGAAGGCCGTCAGCGGGTCAGCAACGTTGCCAAAAACCGTCCGGTGTGCGACTGCGCCACCTGCGTCACCTGTTCAGGGCGCCCTTCCGCCACAATGTGTCCTCCCGCTTCGCCGCCTTCCGGCCCCAGATCGATGATCCAGTCTGCTGTCTTGATCACGTCCAGATTGTGTTCCACCACGACCAGCGTGTTGCCGGCATCCACCAACTTGTGCAGCACGGCCAGGAGTTTCTTGATGTCCTCAAGATGGAGCCCGGTGGTCGGCTCGTCCAGGATGTAGAGGAGTCCCTGCGCCGACGGATCTTTGAGTTCCGCGGCGATCTTGAGCCGCTGGGCTTCGCCGCCGGAGAGGGTTGTGGCGGCTTGGCCGAGACGGAGATAGCCCAGGCCGATGGTGGACAGCAGGTGGAGCTTCTCGGTCAGTTTGGGAACTCCCGAAAAAAACGCCTGCGCATCGGCCACGGTCAGGTTGAGGACGTCGTGGATGGTCTTGCCTCGGTATCGGATGCCCAAGACATTCGGTTTGAAGCGCCGGCCTTCGCATTGTTCGCAGGTCGCATAGATGTCTTCCAAAAAGTACATCTCCAGTTTTTCATAGCCGTTCCCCTCACAACGCTCGCAGCGCCCTTCGGCGGAGTTGAAGGAAAAGTGACCGGGCGTCAAGCCCTGGCGAAGCGCGTCCCGCTCCGCGGCGAAGAGTGCGCGGATGTCGTCGAAGGCCTTCAGGTAGGTGATGGGATTCGAGCGCGGCGTGCGGCCGATCGGCTGTTGATCGATGAGGCGCACGCCTTTCAGGTGTTCGAGCCCCTTGATGGCCTGGAATGTTCCCATCGGCAGGGATTCCACGCGGAAGGCCCGAGCCGCCGCCCGATAGAGGGTGTCTTCCACCAGGGTGCTCTTGCCGGACCCCGACACGCCGGTTACGCAGACCAGCATGTTGAGGGGGATGCGAACCAGCAGGTTCTTGAGGTTGTGTTCGGCCGCGCCGGCGATGCTGAGGACTTTGCCGTTGCCGGGCCGACGGGACTTGGGTAGCGGAATGCTGGCTTCTCCCCGCAGGTATCGGGCGGTGATGGCCTGCCGGTCGGCAATGAACCGGTCGCGCGGGGCCGCGCAGACGATGGAACCGCCCTGTTCACCGGAGGCGGGACCCAATTCCACGAGGTAATCGGCGGCTTGCATCACCAGGGGATCATGCTCGACCACGACGACGGTGTTGCCGTGGTCGGCAAGGTCGCGCAGGATGTCGGCCAATGTGGCCGTATCGCGGGCGTGGAGACCGATGGTCGGCTCGTCCAGCACGTAGAGAGTGCCCACGAGGCGTGAGCCGAGTTGGTTGGCGAGGGTGATCCGTTGTGCTTCCCCGCCGGACAGGGTCTTCGTTTGGCGCGATAGGCTGAGGTATCCCAAGCCCACACGGAGCAGAAAACTCAGCTTGTCGTGCAGCTGGCGCAGAATGTCCTTGGCGATCTCCGCTTCAAAAGAGGGCAGGGCCAGCTGCTGCACCCAGGCGGCGGCTGCCTCGATGGTCAGATCGTTCAGTTCTACGAAGTCGCGCCCAGCCAATTTGACGAACCGGGCTTCCGGCTTCAGGCGGCTGCCCAGGCAGGTGGGGCATGGAGCGGGACTGCGATAGCGGCTTAGCAAGACCCGTACGTGCAGTTTGTAGCGTTTGGTTTCCAGGTACTCGAAATATTGCCGAACTCCCTCCACATCCTTGCCGCCCTCCCAAATGAGGTGCTGCACCTCCGGGGGAAGCGCCTGAAACGGAGTCGTGAGGTCCACGCCCCGCTTACGCATGGCGAGTAAGAGCTGTTGCTGCCACCAATCGGAGCCGGGTTTGCTCCAGGGTTCCACCGCGCCGCCTGCAAGGGATCGGCTGCGATCCGGGATGACCAGGTCGCGATCATAGTGCAGGATGTTGCCGAACCCCTTGCATTCGGGGCAGGCTCCGAGGGGATGGTTGAACGAAAACAGGAGCGGTCGGAGCGGTTCGAACGTGCGGCCGCAGCCTTGGCAACGAAAGTCCGTGCTATAGGTGCGGACCCCCTGGCCGATGATGTCGATCTGACAAAGGCCGTCGGCTTCTCGAAAGGCGGTTTCGATTGCGTCGATGAGGCGGTGGCGGTTATCGGGCCGGAGCACCACCCGGTCCAAGACCACCTGCAGCCCGCTCGGCCGGGATGCCGGGAGTGCGGCCTCGTCGTGAAGGTTGAACAGCTCCTCACCGCATCGCAGCCGAGTGAAGCCGCGTTTCAACAAGGAATCGATCAATGATCGGTCATGGCCGGGCCCGAGATCCTTTAGCGGGAAGAGCACCATCGCTCGCGCGTCAGGACAGTGAGCGAGCAACTCTTCAGTCAGTGAGCCGGGATAGTAGCCGCGCGCTTCTTGTTTGCAGGAGGGGCAGACGGGTTTCCCGATCTTGGCGAAGAGCAGCCGAAGCAGATCGGCCAGCTCGGTCGCGGTGCCCACGGTCGAGCGTGCCGTCCGGACCGGATTTTTCTGTTCGATCGCGATTGCGGGACGGACGTTGGTCAGCCGGTCGACGTCGGGACGGTTCACCTTATCGAGAAACATGCGCGCATAGGTCGAGAGCGATTCCACATAGCGCCACTGCCCCTCCGCGAACAACGTATCGAAGGCCAGCGATGATTTGCCGGATCCCGAAAGCCCCGTGATCGCCGTCACCCGGTCGTGTGGAATCCGCAGCGAGATGTTCTTGAGATTGTTTTGGCGCGCGCCTTCGATGATGAGGTCGTGAGACGGTTTCTTGGCGGGCATACGTTGAACCACCCGGAGAACTCCTTCAAGGGAAAGACCGGACATCGTAACAAGCTCGGGAATGGTCTGCAATTCGGGGCGAGAGGAAGGAAGGGCGAGGCGCTGTGACCGGTGGAGGTGAATTCGTAGAATGTCGCGTTGCCTTTTTCTGATCAAACATCACTTCAACTCACCAGACGTCAGGTCTACCTGATGCGGCCAGACATTGTTCGATGCTCGCCGCTTGGTTTCAAAGGCACATCATCGACTACAGGTCAGCCCGCGCTCTTTGACGTCTCTGAGCAGCTCCCGCCGTTCGTCGTTCAGCTAAGCACAAGCTGAGTAGGCGTACATTTCCAACCATCGTGCGCAGCCGAAGAACCTGGTAACATGTTACACGCGCATGTGGTAGCGTGAGACTAGAAGACAGTGGAAAGAGAAAATCCTATGTCCTCCGAGACACACCTGACTCCGAAAGAAAAACAGAGCCGTTATCGAAGCCGGTTGCGCCAAAAGGGTTTGCGGCCGGTGCAGATCTGGGTTCCGGACACCCGGGCTGCCGGATTTGCGGCTGAATGCCGCCGGCAGGCGCGCCTTGCGGCACGGTCTGCACAGGAAAAACCCGTTCTTGACTTCGTCTCACAGATCGCTGACTGGGATAACGGATGAAACGCGGCGATCTTGTCGCGGTCGCTGCCAAGGGCCACTATAGCGGAAAACCGAGGCCCGCCCTTGTCCTGCAATCCGATCTCTTCTCTGCGCTTGGGAACGTGACGATTTGCTCCTGACGACCGAGTTTCTTGATGCGCCCCTGTTTCGCCTTTCCGTTGAGCCCTCGCCTAAGAATGGCCTCAAGTAGCCTTCGCAGATTATGATCGATAAGATTGTGACCGTTCCTCATGACGCCATTGGTGCCCGCATCGGCTCGCTCGATCACGAGGTGATGGCCCGCGTCGACCGCTCCCTGGCCGTATTTCTCGGAATCGTCTGACGCAGTGGCGGCCAAGCGCTTCAGGGGGGCTTGCTCCAGAACGGCACGACTCGGCTCGATTTCCGTCCATTCCGCTGCCAACGCCGTAAGGACAGTCCGGGCCTGCTCTTCTTCCTTGGTGGTGGCCCTCGATTAACAACGTGTAATTCTGCACAGGAGACGCTTCCCGAGCGGCGAGTTTTCGCTCCCTTCGATGGCCTCGTTGAGGGGACAATGGGACACGGATCGAGCCAGATCACCACGGCAGAAGCCGGCCAGCTCAAAATCGTGATCCTCTATCATGACGGCAAGGGCGCGAAAGACCGGATCACGATGCTGCCGGAATCGCTCAAGGCCCCACTTCGTGACCACCTCACGCGGGTCAGGGTCGTTCACCAACGAGATCTCGCCGACGGGTGTCCGCAGTCCGCTGGACGGGATGTGAACCCATTCACGGAACGAGTGTGATGCCGATCGGCATAAGAACCTAGGAAGCACGGGCATACGGTTGCAACTCGTGGAACCAACGACACAAATCGCGTATAGTCCGTGAACGTTCGTCGCGTATTATGCGGATTGAAATTGCCGGTGCCGTGAGGCGGCGAGTCAGCCGCCGGCGGCACTTCCACAGCCATGAAGACGCAGTACTATATCGCAACAAGCCTTGACGGCTTCATCGCAACAGAAGACGACTCGCTGGACTGGCTGTTCCCGCTTGGAGACGTCAACGACACCAGCTATCCTGCCTTCATTGCCGATGTGGGTGCCCTGGTTATGGGCTCTGCGACGTATCTGTGGATGGTGCGCCACGCTGCGAAGGTTGCGGAGCAGACTGGTTCGCCATGGCCCTACACACAGCCCACTTGGGTGTTCTCTCACCGCACGTTGCCTTCCATCAAGGGTGCGGACGTCCGTTTCGTTCAAGGGGATGTTCGTCCCGTCCACAAGGAGATGGCTCGCGCTGCGGCATCCAAGAATGTCTGGGTCGTCGGCGGCGGAGATCTCGCCGCTCAGTTCTTCGACGCAGGGCTTCTCGATGAAGCCATCATCCAGGTGGCTTCGGTCACCCTGGGGAAAGGCAAGCAGCTCTTCCCGCGTCGCGTCACGAGTCCGCCCTGGAAGCTCATGTCTGTTCGCCAGGTTGGGGCAGGCTTTGCGGAGCTACGCTATGAACTCCCAGGTCGGCAGGTCACAGGCAACGCTTAACCCTCTCTCAACACGCGACCTCTGCAGCGGGCAAGTCGGCCCACCCTCCGGGCGCGTGAGCTCGAACGTTAGACCCCCAATGGGGGATCGATGACTTCATCCGGGAACGGCCCAGATTCTATTTCTAATCACGATGGAGGACCATCATGACGAAGATCGCAAAGAACACGATTTGCCTTTGGTACGAACGCGATGCCGAGGAGGCTGCGCGATTCTACGCCAAGACCTTTCCCGATTCGTCCGTCGGCGCGGTGCATCGTGCACCGGGCAACTTTCCGTCGGGCAAGCAAGGGGACGTATTGACCGTCGAGTTCACCGTGATGGGCATTCCCTGCCTGGGGTTGAACGGTGGGCCCGCGTTCAAACACAATGAAGCGTTCTCGTTCCAAGTTGCCACGGAAGATCAGGTCGAGACTGATCGATATTGGAACGCGATCGTCGACAACGGCGGCCAAGAGAGCGAGTGCGGTTGGTGCAAAGACAAATGGGGCATCTCCTGGCAAATTACGCCAATCGCCTTGACCAAGGCGTATACCAGCCCCGATCTCTCCGCCGCCAAGCGGGCGTTCGATGCAATGATGACGATGAAAAAGATAAACATCGCCGTGATCGAGGCGGCGGTTCGTGGCTAGAAGCCACTTCGCCGAATTGGCGGGGATCAAGCTCGCTGAGGCTGGTGTCAATCAATGGCGCGACCAAGGCCAGCTTCGGGCTAGCAGTGACTGGCGTGGAGAGATCGAACGCGGAATCAGCAAGTCGATTGCGGTCCTTGTGGCGTTGAGCGAGAGTTCGGCCGAATCCTCATACGTGACGTTCGAGTGGGCATACGGACTCGGAAAAGGCAAGACGATCGTTCCCCTCAAACTCGAAAGCTGCAAGGTTCATCCTCGCTTGGAGCCCATTCAATATTTCGATTTCGATGAGCGCCGCGGCGCGAACATTCCGACTTGAACCAAGAGCGCGCCGCTCGCGGCTGAGCGGCAGGGCGTGAGGTAGCGCCGCTGCAGCAAAAGTAGGAGACAGAACATGCGAACCTTCGCACAAAATCAACCTCAACAGCCAGTATCCTCCAGCTTTGCTCGGCCTAACACGACAACACCTGGGTGTGTTCATCACGAACATCCTGTCCTCTATGTGCAGCGCGCAATGGGTAATCAAGCCGTGCAACGAATGTTGCAGACTCATGTTGAAGAACCCACATCCGGATTGACCGGTACGGCATCACCTTGCTTTGGGCACGATTTTAGTCGGATCTCCATACATCCTCATGCAGTGGGAGCGATACAGACAAAGTTGCAGATCAGCAAGCCAGGAGACGAATACGAGCAGGAAGCAGACCGCACCTCAGAACAGGTGATGAGGATGCCTGAGCCACAGCTCCAGCGCGCTTGCGACTGCGGTGGAACGTGCCCCCAGTGTCAGGCGGAGGGACATAAACTCTTGCAGACCAAGCACGTCGAGACAGGCGATTTGGGACAGACCGCAGCACCGCCTATCCTCCACGACGTATTGCGCTCACCTGGTCAATCTCTCGACCCCGCGACGCGTAACTTCATGGAATCACGCTTTCGCTATGATTTCAGTTCAGTCCGGGTGCACAGCGATGAAATGGCGGCTGAGTCGGCGCGTGCACTTCACGCACTCGGCTACACAGTCGGTCGGGACATCGTGTTCGGTCCAGGACAATATGCTCCCGAGACGCCAACGGGACGGCAACTGCTGGCGCACGAACTCACGCATGTGGTGCAGCAGGAGGCATTGCCGTCGCTCGCCGCCACCGTGCAGCGACAGACCGACCCGATGCAGCAGCACATGGACGACATGGACATGGAGATGGAGCGCAAGTATGCGAATAGCGGCGCGCCCAAAGCCCAGAGCTGCGGCCGCCCCTCATGGTGTCCGGCTGGATTCTGCTCACCTTACACAAGCGAGAAATTGGCTGAATACTATCGAAGCAAGAGAGCGTGGTGGCTGTTGGCGGGCATTTCCGCAGTCGTCGACAGCCGTGTGGTTCCATTCTGGAAGGAGTACCTGTGGGGCGGATCGGCTGCGAAAAACCTGACCGCCGACTTCGGCAAGGACTTCTCGAACTCGCTCACCACAAAGAAGACCACGACTTTCCTCACCAATGAATTGAAGAAGAGCCTTGCTGCCAAACCACTGACTGTGAGCACCACGGCATCCCTCGACATCGCTACCCTCATCCCGACAGCAATTGCGACGCTCAACGACCCGGCGAGTCCAGACCGCATGAACTTCAGCGCCCCCAGAGACATTCCGGGGAACCTCGCCGGCGACATTGGCTCGAACCAGACCACGTGCCCGGCGGGTGCTCAGCCTTCGCGATTCAATGACGAGCGCCGTGTGAGCGGTACGGTGGAGGTGGCGCGAAAGTCAGGTTCGGAGATTGTGGTGACGCCCTTGATCTCCTATACCGTCAAGGACACCGTAGATTTGTGCCCAGGCGATTGTGGGTCACCAGCTGAGCAGATAGCCACGGTGCCGCTGTCGCAGTTCGAGGCAACCGGCATCTCGGGTGATGTGCCGTTTACGGTGGACTTCCCGGCGCCGTCGCTCGGATCATTCACCATCTCTGCTCCACCGCCGACATCACCGGCACCTATACCGGCGCCGGCTTCCAAGAAGCCATCAAAATAAAGGGGGCCTCACATTAGGCCCAAGTTGTGTTGTAAGCGACCGCCAATAGACACCGCCGACACACTTCGGGCCCGACGTGCAAGCAGAAAGTAGGGGCATCGACGAAAGGACTGTATGGTCGAGCGATCTGTCTATCTTGCACGTATCGGGTATGAGGGGCCTGTGGCTCCGTCGATTGAGACATTGCGTGCGTTGCATCTGTCCCATGTCTTGACTGTGCCGTTCGAAAACCTGGACATCCACCTGGGGTGTCCCATCTCACTGGAACCCTCTCATCTCTTTCGGAAGATCGTGCTTGGTCGTCGGGGTGGGTACTGTTTCGAGTTGAACGGGCTGTTTGCACTGCTGTTGGAGGAGTTTGGATTTGCCGTCACGCGACTGGCTGCTCGAGTGCTGTACGGAGCGGAGGGCGTGCGGCCGCGAAGTCATCAAATACTGCTGGTTCATCTGGGCGAGGCGCGCTGGCTGGTCGATGTCGGATTCGGCGGGCAGGAGCCGCGTGAACCTGTGCCGCTGACAGTCGGCGAGGAGCAGCCTCAGGGCCCTGACCGGTTCCGACTGGTGACGGGAGAGCGGGACGAGTATCTGTTGCAATGTGCCATCGATGGAGCTTGGACCAACCTCTATTCCTTCACCCTGGACCCTTGGCTGCCGATCGACTTTGCCTTCGCCAACTAGTATCACTCGCACGCACCGGATTCTCTCTTCGTGCAGCGACGGATCTGCACGATTCCCACCGAGGAGGGACGGAAGACACTTCTCGACAGGGTATTGAAGGTGCGAGGACGAGACGGTGCGCAAGAACTTCATGTAACCGGTGAGGAGGAATGCAAACAGCTGCTCCAGCAGCGCTTTGGATTGACCATTAATGATCGCTTGAATTTTTAGGGCTGGACGGTGAGTCGCCGTGCAACGACGCTCCATTACTCACCCGATACTTGAAGTTCTCGATGGGAGCTAGCAGCGCCAAAGCAACTGCTTTTCGGGCCGCCCTACCGCGCCAGCCATTTCACGATTCCTACGCAGCCCATATAGAGGACCATGGCGCCGGTCATGGAGAGCCAAAAGCCGACCCGCTCAACGCCGTAGATCATGCAGCCGACATAGACCAGCCAGGGCGGGACGAACCAGAGCAGATTCTTGGCGTAGGTGACGAGGTGGTCGCTGCCGCCGTTGAGGTAGATGAGGATGAAGGTGGCTCCGGTCATGGCGGGAAAGGTGCTGGCGAAAGCGGCGAGAAATGATCGGCCTTGCGATCCGAGATAGGTTGAGACGCTGACGATGGTACCGCCCAAGAGAAAATACAACCCGAACTTCAGCCACTCGCCCATGCCGATCCTCCCTCAGCAGCCTTCGAACGCCGCCTGCGCTTCGGTTGTGATGCGGGCGCCCTGTCCCGTGTAGCGCGGCGAAAAATGAAACACCACCAACTCCCGGACACCGGCCTTGCGGGCCATGAGCCCGGCTTGCCTGGCCGTAAGATGGTACCGTTCGCCGGCCTTGGCCGCATCCTGCTCCACATAGGGGGCCTCACAATAGAAAATGTCGGCGCCGCGCGCAAGGTCGACGATCTTCGCTTCGTTCTCCCCGTCGTAACGGGCATCCACGACATAGGCCAACTTCTGCCCTCGGCTGATGGTGAGGAACCGTTCGCGAACTTCGCCCAGCACGAATGTCCGCTCCTCCCGCCGGTGCTCATGGTACAGCGTGGCGGTGAAGCGAAAATCATCCGGCTTGCCTTGCCATAAATACTGCTTCACTTCTTTCAGCCAGTAGCCGACCGGAAGGCCGGCCTCGTGGAGCCGCTCCTTGTTGACGTTCACATGAAATTGTTCTTGGAGGGCATAGGCCAGGGAGGGAATGCGGTGGTTCAACGTCACGGCCTGTACCGTGAACATCGGGTCTTCCAACACGCAGTATCGGCCTGCTCCGTTCATGGAGGGGGCAGGCAGGTCCGGTGCATCCAGCCGGCGAAAGCCTTCTGTGGCCAGAAAGGTAGCCGCCCGAACCGCATGTGAGTGAAATTCCCGAACGGTGATCGAGAGTGGATACCCATCGAGGAGATTCCAGGTGTAACCGTGAAGTTTCCCTTGAACATTGTCGATGAGGCCAGGCGGGCCGCAGAGACGCAGTTGCTTGCCTCGGCCGAGCGCGACACGGAGGAGGGTGTCGAACCCGATGAAGTGGTCCATGTGGGTGTGGGAAATGAAAATGTCGTTGGCACGAAGGAGGCGGGTCGGGCCGAGCGCGTCATTGTGGCCAAGGTCGAAGAGCAATGCGCGCTTCGACCAGCGGATTTCGACGAACAGCCCCGGATCTCCGAACTCGCCATTGACGAGGTGGCTGGAGAACGATGGATTCATGGCGGAGGTGCTACCAATTACATGAGTACCGAACGCATCACGCCGTACAACACCAGTACTTCCACCGTATGGGCGACGATGGGCACCAACAGATTCTTGAGCGTCACGTAAAGGGTCCCCCAGACCAGACCATCCCACACCGCGATCCAGTGGAGATGCTGAAAGGTTGCCACCATGAAGGGGTCGAAGGCAAACAGCAGCGCACTGATCGGTACGGCGATTCCGTGCGGCAGCCCCAGGGCGACCAAGCGACCGAGCAGGAAGCCGCGAAAGTTCAGCTCGACCAAAGTCGCGATGACGAGGATAACCCAGGGGGCCATCAACCAGAGCGGCACCTTCGCGTGGGGTGTCTCGGCGAGGAAGCGATAGTCACTGCCCAAAAGCGGCACGATTTTGAGAATGAACAGGACGTTGAGCGGGCCGAGCAACACACCGGTGCCGATCCCCCAACTAAGGCCCTTCGTGACACGCCAGGGGAGGAGTCCAATGCGTTGCAGGGGAGCCTCGTTCAGGTAACTCCAGACGCCGAAAGCCAGGTAGGCGGACAGTTGGGGCATGAACTGGTAGAGGGTAGTCGCCTGGAGTGTCGAGGGGGAGCCGTAGTAGAGGCCGGTCGCGAGGAGGGGCAACAGCGCGAGGGCTCGAGCCCGTTCTCTTGCCGACACGGCTTCTGGGTCAGTCGAGCCGGAGGTTGTAACGTTCAAGGGTGGTGGCCTTGTTGCGGGCCAAGTTCGAGAGCGATTTGTTGTAGTCGACGATGGCTCGCAGCTCGTTGCCCTGCGAGGTGGCCAAGTCGCGTTGGAAATCGAGCACGAACCGCGTCGTGCTCAGGCCGACCTTCAAGCGCTCCTGCTCTGCTTGGAGCTGCTTCTCAGACATGATGCGGGCCGAGCGGGTGGTTTCGATGCGCTTGAAGTCGGTTTGAACTCGCCGGACCGCTTCGCGAACACCGACGATCACCTGCTGCCGCACGCTCTGCAGCGAAGATTGCGCGTTGCGCGATTCCAGCTGCCGCTTGTTGTAGGTGCTGTAGGCCGACCGGTTCCCGAGCGGATAACTGAGGACCAGGCCTGCGCCATAATTGTAAAAATCGCCGCCGAAGTTGCGTCTTGTGGAATCACCGTAATCGGCACCCAAACCGGATAACCCCATCGTGCCCTGCACCGACAGCGTCGGCAGCAACTGATTTTTGGCAAACTTCACATTCAGGTCGCTGGTCTCGACGTTCTTGGCCGCCTGGAGGATCTCGGGGCGGCGTTCCATGGCGATATCGATGGTTTCCTGCAGGCTGAGGGGTTCGAGCGTGGTAATCGGCGGGTCGGTCGGCGTCAGCCGCAGGTCCTGACGGAGATCCTCTTCAGCGGGATTGAGCAGGCGGCGGAGCTGGTCTTCCTGATCGCGAATGGCCTTTTCCGCCACCAGAATTTGTTCGACTCGCGACGCGACCGCCGCTTCGGCCTGCAACACGTCGACGATGGACATGACGCCGGCTTTCGCCTTCGCGCGATTGCTGGCCAAGAGTTCTTCCGCGGCTTTCAGCGCGGCTTGGGCGACTTTCAGGTTTTCATTGGCGAAGACGACTTCCCAGAACGTTTGTTCCACGCTGGCAACGACGGTCAAAACACGATCGAGGAACACATGTTGTTCGACCGTGGCATTATTCTGGGCGATGGAAATGAACGTGCGGTTGAGTTCCATCCCAAAATTTTTGAGCAAGGGCTGCGTCACGGTCAGCGCCAAGCCGCCGGTCCAAGCTGGATTGAATAAGAATGTGTTGGGGCCGCTGACATAGTTGCGCTGGGGACTATAGTTCAAATCGTAGTTTGCGCCGGTCGGAAGATTCTGCGTGATGTCGGCGGTGACGGTGGAGGTATTCTGGTCGAACTTGGTGATCTCTTGGAGATTGGCTCCCGTGAATCCAAGGATGGGGCGATTGAGCGGCGCCACTTGCCGGTTGTATTGCCCGTTGAGACTGATCGTGGGATCGAATTTCGCCTGTTCGATGACGATGTCGGCCAGGCGGCTTTCTTTGGTGTGCCGGCTGATGCTGATGTCGAGATTGTTTTGAAGCGCCCGGACGACGGCGTCGGCGAGTGAAATGGCTTCACGCCGTTCGGCGGGAAGAGGTTTGGTGACGTCCAGTCCGAACGCGACCGGTGTCATCCCAAGCAAGATTGCTGTCAGGCTGCCGATGGTAAGGACACGTCGTAACGTCCCGCTCGTCATAACCGCTCCTTGATCCCAGCGTTCGAAAGGACCATACTAAGAACCGTCGTTGGCCCTGGCGTGGTACCATAATCTGCGTTCGGTGTCCATGTTGCGTCTCATGAGGTGCGTGATGCGGTGGGGATGGGGAGCAGGAATGCTTGCTGTGCTGCTGAGCATTACACCAGCATATGCGCAATCTGTTTCCGGCATCCGTGGCCTTGGCGGCGGCGTGGCACCGTTGTTTGGCCTTGTGGGGCCTGGGAATCTGTATGTAGATAATCAGGGTACGCAGGGCTACATCTACAACTTCGGGAATAATTTTCAGTCCTATAGTTTTCGGAATCCGACCACGGGGCAGGCCTGGAGCGGCGCTGTGATGACCCTCGGCCCGCAACTGTCCATCGGATTGATCCAAGGGGCTAATCAGGTCGGTGCCCCCGTCGTGTTCCCGTCCCCTCCGCGAGAAACGGTGCCCGTGCTTCCCATCCAGTCGGGCATATTGGATGACATCCCTTAAGAGCTGCGCGATTTTCTGTGGCGCTTTTGTGCGGTTCTGCAAGCCTGTCACAGCCGTTCGTCACGATTTCTAAATTATCAACAGAATCCACAGGCTATTTCTTCGACTATGGGAAAGTGCTGGGGGCGATCTTCGTTCGGAAATAACCATGCAAGCGATTGATTTGTTAATCATTTCTGGCCGTTTGTCGGTGATGTCCTCTGGAATGCTGCCGAGCGGTATGCTGCTTGCTCTGATCGTTGGCCGTCCACACTCCTTGCTCCTGATCCGAAAGAGACGACAAAAACTGCGCTGACACTGCAAAGATGTCAATTGAATCGATTGCCCGGAACAGAAAGAATGCCGAACAAGAGAGGCCGGTTCACGACATGTATGGCGAAGACACGGTGTGGTATCGAGTGGCCTGTGCTGATCGAGATCAAAGGAGATTGACCGAATGAGGATTGCCCAGGTTTCCCCGCTGTGGGAGAGCGTGCCCCCGAAGTTGTACGGAGGAACGGAGCGGATTGTCTCGTACTTGACTGAGGAATTGGTGCGGCAAGGTCATGACGTGACCCTGTTTGCCAGCGGCGATTCGGTTACGCAAGCCAAACTGGAATCTCCCTGTCAGCAGGCGCTGCGGTTGAACACGGGCATCTTTAATCGTGAAGCGCCGCTCATCCAAATGATGGAGCAGGTGTTCAGCGTCGCGGATCAGTTCGATGTCATCCACTCGCATCTGGACTTCCTGGCATTCTCGCTCTCGCGCCGTTGCCGGGTTCCGGTCGTCACGACCCTGCATGGACGGCTGGATTTGCCGGAATTGGTCCCGGTCTTCCGCGACTTTGCTGAATTGCCGCTCGTCTCGATCTCCAACTCCCAGCGCAAGCCGCTTCCCTGGTGCAACTGGCAGAGCACCGTGTACCATGGGTTGCCGCAAGATCTCTATACCTTCCATCCGGAGCCTGGCAAATACCTGGCATTCCTCGGGCGGGTGTCTCCGGAAAAGTGCCCCGATCAAGCCATCGAACTGGCGAAACGGGTGGGAATCCCGTTGAAGATGGCCGCAAAGGTGGACCCTGCGGATCGGGCCTATTTCGAGCGGGCTGTCGAACCATTGCTCGACCATCCGTTGATCGACTTCGTGGGCGAGATTACCGACGCGCAGAAGAGCGATTTCGTCGGGAATGCGATCGGGTTGGTGTGCCCCTACGATTGGCCGGAGCCGTTTGGTCTCGTGTTGATCGAGAGCCTCGCCTGTGGTACACCGGTCCTCGCTTACCGACGAGGCTCCATCCCGGAAATTATCGATCACGGCATGACGGGCTTGATCAGTGACAATCTCGATGAGATGGTCAGCCAGGTGGAGAAGCTTGGCGCGATTGATCGTCGCCGCTGCCGGCAGGTCTTCGATGAGCGGTTTACCGCGCAGCGCATGACGAGCGACTACCTCAAAATCTACCAACAGCTGGTTGCCGACGCGGCCGCATTCCCGGGGCAGACGGGCCAGCAACACGCGTCGAACCTCTAACCTACGGCGATACAGACCTCGCGGAAGGATACAGCATGGCAGAAACGTCTCAGCCCACCTCAGAACCCACTGTCTCCGGCTGGCGATTGCTGGGTACCAAAGACTTCGGCTGCCTGTGGGCAGGCCAAGTCATTTCCCAGATCGGCGACGGATTGAACAAGGTTGCGCTCCTCTGGTTCGTCTACGAGCTGACCGGGTCGGCGCTTAAGATGACCGCCATCGGGTTGCTGCAAACCATCCCACCGTTGGTGTTCGGCCCCCTGATCGGGGTGTACCTGGATTGTCTCCCGAAGAAAACGGTGATGATCGTGGTGGACATCTTACGCGCCTTGATGGTCCTGCTCATACCGTTGTTTTACACGCTGGACATGCTGACTCTTGAACGGTTGTATGTGCTGGTGTTTCTCATTTCGATCGTCTCGACGGTGTTCGGGCCGGCGCTGGCGTCCGCCGTTCCTTCCATTGTCCAACGCTCTCAGCTTACGACGGCCAATGCGTTTCTCCAGAGCACCACGAACATCGGGGTGTTGCTGGGGCCTGCCATCAGCGGCTTGGGTATTGCGTTGATCGGCGCGCAAAACGTGCTCTATGTGGATGCGGCGACTTTCTTTGTGTCCGCGCTATGCTTGCTGCCCATCCATGTGCGGGATACCCGGAAGGTCAAGGGCATGGAAGCTCTCTCCACGCCGGTTATTCAGGACATGATGGTGGGGTTCCGCTTCGTGTTCCTGCAGCATCGGGTGGTGTTTGCCTTGATGATCACTGCCGTGTTGTACAACCTAGCGATCAGCGCATTCGTATTCTTGCTGCCGGTTGTGGCCAAGGAATTGTTGCAGGTTGGTCCCATGGAGCTGGGGTGGTTATGGTCGGCTTTGGGCGTTGGGATGCTGGCCGCATCCCTCTGGCTGGCCAGGACTCCGCAGGGTACCTTCCAGGATCGCGTCGGAAAGATCGGCCGCTCGCTGGCGATCGGCGGGATGGCGGTCTGCGCGTTGGGATTGATTCAAACTCCGGTGCTGTTCAGCACGTTTCTCCTGATCATCGTCATCGGAGGAACGACATCGCTCTTCTATCCAGTGGTGTGGGCCATGCTTCAGGAGGTGACTCCGGAACACCTGCTGGGGCGCGTGTTCACCACCTTCAGCACCGGGGGCATGGCATCGGCCATGGTGGGTATGGCCGGATTCGGCTGGGCGGCTGATGCCATTGGTCCTGCCGCAAGCTTGATCGGAATCGGCCTGCTTCTCTTACTCACGGCGATGGTCACGGTTCACGTCAGCCGGCGTGATCTGGTCACGAGCCCGGTCGTCGCTGCCTAGACCTCCTCTCTTGTGCGGGTGGGAGGCACTTCCCCCCGCACGAATCTTTTCTCATCACCCCTCGGTCCGCTTCGGCAGGAGTTGCTTTCTGTTCCTGTGTCGCGTATTCATTTTGTTCGGCAGCAGCGGACTTCGTTGATCGGAGCGGAGACCGAGGCCTGCTGGTGGGCTCCGGCTGCCGCCGACCATTCACAGCACTGGTGAGGACGTAAAAATCATGCGCATGACGCACATCGGATGTCTGACGGGTGTTCTCGCACTCGTTGGAGTGTGGGGAGTCTGGGTGGAACCTGCGGTGGTCCTGGCCGAATCGGGTGGGGAAAGCAAGGCTGATGCTCCGCCGCGACCCAAAGATCCTGACGTGAAGGCGAAGGAGTCGGAGCCAAAACTTAAAGAACAGGAGTCCAGGCCAAAGGAATCAGACACGAAGCCCGTTGAGCAGAAGCAGAAGGAACCGGAGGTGAAGGCGAAGGAGTCCGAACCGAAGGCGAAGGACGGTGAGGGGAAAGCCAAAGAGCCGGATGCCAAGCCCAAGGAGGCGGACGCAAAACCGAAGGAAGGACCTAAGCCGAAAGAGTCCGAGCATAAGGGGAAGGAATCGGAACAGAAACCGAAGGAGACGGAACTGAAGGCCAACAAGGAGGTGGAGCCGATTCCAGAGCGGCCCTGCCCGTCTCCCCAGCACGCGACGGAGGCCAAACTTTCTACGGAAGGGCCAGCACCGGCAGGGGAGGGGACGGGCGACCGTGCCAAATCGCCTGAACCGGAAGCGAAAAAACCAATGCGGTCCTCGATGGTCACAGCCAAGCTCGCGCTCATGGCCGACCCGCGGCTCTTTCCCTACGACATCGAGGTGGACATGAAGGACAAGGATCTCGTCCTCCTCGGCAAGGTGGCGCAAGAGTCGGACAAACGGGTTGCCACCGACATCGTGCGCTGTCTCGAAGGAGTTCATGCAGTAGAGAACCGGCTGAAAGTCGAAACCGACGCGACCCATGGGCTCATGGCAGAACGGGATAAGGTGCTGACCCAGTTGGTGAAGGAACGGTTTGAGAAGAGCAAAACCTTGCAATCAGTGAAATTCGATGTAAAAACCGAGGACGGTGTCGTGACCTTGAGTGGAACCACCCGATTTCAGATTATCGTGCTTGAGGCGGCGCAGGCCGCTCGCCAAGTGCCGGGAGTCCGCGCAGTGAATACCGAAGGGGTTCGCCTCGTGGCCGGAGAATAAAATCGACGCATGATCCCTCCATTTCTGAGAACCCGGTCGGCGGCCTGTTGACGTGATGGAGCCACGGCACGTGAGCGGAGAGACGGTCGTACGCCCCAACGTGAAGTGGTCGCCGCACCTGTTGACGCGCGACTTTACGCTCGTCTGGTGGGGCCAGATGGTCTCGCAGATCGGCGACGGCGTCTCCAAGCTGGCGCTGTTGTGGTTCGTGTACGCCATCACCGGCTCCCCCCTCAAGACCACCATGATCGGGCTGCTGCAGACGTTGCCGCCTATTCTCTTCGGGCCCTTTATCGGCGTCATCGTCGATCGTGTGCCGAAGAAACTTCTCCTGATCAGCAGCGATCTGATTCGGGCCCTGGTGCTGGGGGTACTGCCCTGCCTGCTCCCGGTGGAATCATTCAGTATCGAACGCCTGTATGTCATGGTGTTCGTCCATGCGGTCGCATCCGCGGTTTTCGGTCCGGCGTTGACGGCGGCGATTCCCTCGTTGGTTTCTCGTCACGAGTTCACCGCAGCGAATGCGCTCCTTCAGACGACGACGAGTATCGGCATCATCGTCGGACCGGCGTTGAGCGGTGTCGGAATCGCGACGATGAGTTCGCAGGAGGTGCTTTGTGTGAATGCGGTGAGTTACGTCATTTCGGCTGCCTGTTTTGCCTTTATCCGCTTTCCCCGCACGACCGCGCCCGCGTCCGGCGACGGTTCCTTGGCCGGCACGTTGGGCGACGTGTTGGAAGGCTTTCACTATGTGTTGCGGCGGCAGCGCATCATTTTGATGCTCATCGGCGCCGCCTCGATGTACACATTTTCCACGAGCGCCTTCAGTACGCTTTTCCCGGTGTTCGGCAAAAAGTTGCTCGATCTCGGCCCGATTGAGGTGGGTTATTTGTGGTCGGCCTTCGGGGTCGGGCTCTTGCTCGTCTCGTTGGGGTTGGTTTCCCTGTCAGCGTGGGAATTGCCCAGCCGTATACGGCTCATGTCGGTGGCAAGCCTCGTCAGCGGCTCGGCGTTGTTGGTCATGATTTGGACGTCGAATCGCCTGATGGCCGCCGTCCTCATGGTGGTGATCGGCATGGGGGCGGGAACGTTAACGCCGGTGGCCTGGGGGGTTCTGCAGGAGATTGCCCCGGCGGCGCTCCTCGGGCGCGTGCTGGCGATTTACAACCTGGGAGCCATGACGTCGGCCATCGCGGGCATGACGATCTTCGGGTGGACTACGCAGGAATTTGGTGAGCGTCCGAGTGTGTTTGGGATCGGCATCGGACTTCTGTTATCGGCGGTTGTCGCCGGCAGGGTCGTAATCTGGGTGCGAAGGAATTGGACAGAGGTGAAGCCTCAGCCGATCGCGGAGCCGGAAGCGGCCGTCGTGATGGCCACGCAACCGACCAGCCGTTGAGTCGGGTGCGGCCGATCGCACGGATCGGTGCGATCGTGCAGGAGTGAGCGCTAAATATAGCTAATAAACCGAGGAACCGAATCCTGAGAGGCCAACGACGGCAGGAGGGCTACGTGGAAGACATCATCAGCGTCAATGATCAGTTCTATATCCGAGCCAGCTCGTCGATGGCGGACAACCGGACACGTGTGCTCAAGCACGGTGAGACCTTCGGAGTCTTCGACCGATACGGCGATATTCAGCCCGTGGGCAGCGGAACCCAAGGGTTGTTTCACGAGGGGACTCGGTTCTTGTCGCGAGAGGAGGTGTTCCTCAACAACGGCCGACCGATGCTATTGAGTTCGACGGTCAAGGAGGACAATGCCTTGCTGGCCGTCGATCTCACGAATCCCGACCTCTATGAGGAGGGGCGCATTGCCATTCCTCGCGGCAGTGTCCATGTGTTTCGTTCGCGGTTGCTCTGGAATGGCGTGGGATACGAACGGTTCCGGCTTTCGAACTATAGCCTGGCGCCGGTCAAGATGAACTTGTCGATTCGGTTTGAAGCGGACTTTGCGGACATCTTCGAGGTGCGAGGCAAGAAACGTGAAAAGAAAGGTGTCTTGTTGCCGAATCTCTTGCAGCGGGACCTGTTGGTGTTGAGTTATCAGGGACTCGACGACGTTGTCCGAGAGACGAGGATTCAGTTCTCTCCTGCGCCGCACGAGGTCACCGCATCACAAGCCACGTTTGTCGTAGAACTCGAGCCGAAGGATGAACAGGTGATCGCGGTGGCGGTGGCCTGCGATGTGGCTACCGACCGACATGCCTCGCTATCGTACGATGCGGCGATGGTGGAAGCGGGGATAGCGACCCAACAAGAGCAGACTCAAGGTTGTCTCATCTGCACATCGAATGCCCAATTCAACGAGTGGTGGAATCGGTCCCTGTTGGATTTGCGCATGATGATAACAGACACGGAGGAGGGGCCCTATCCCTACGCCGGCGTGCCCTGGTTTAGTACGCCTTTTGGGCGAGACGGCATCATTACAGCACTCGAGGCCTTGTGGATCAAGCCCGAACTGGGGCGAGGGGTCTTGGCCTACCTGGCCTCCACGCAGGCCAAGGACGTGAACCCGGCGCAGGATGCGGAACCGGGCAAGATCCTGCACGAGACGCGAAAAGGCGAAATGGCCGCGCTCGGCGAAATTCCCTTCGGGCTCTATTATGGCAGCGTCGATTCTACGCCGTTGTTCGTGATGTTGGCCGGTGCCTATTATGAACGGACCGGAGATTTGGCCTTCATCCGTTCGATATGGAATCAACTTGAGGCGGCGCTCACGTGGATGGATACGTTCGGTGATCTGGATCGTGATGGGTTCGTGGAGTACGTGCGGAAATCACCGACCGGGTTGGACAATCAGGGCTGGAAGGATTCCCATGACTCCATCTCACATGAGGATGGTTCCCTGGCTGAAGGGCCGATCGCGCTTTGTGAGGTGCAAGGATATGTTTACGATGCGAAGCTGCAAGCGTCGAAGCTGGCGGAGGCGCTGGGGTATAAAGACCGATCGAGTCAGCTTCGTCGCCAGGCGCGGTCGTTGAGAGAGCGGTTTGAAGAGGCATTTTGGTGCGAAGACCTCTCCACCTATGCCCTCGCGTTGGACGGACGGAAGCGGCCCTGCCGTGTCAGGGCGTCCAATGCCGGCCATTGCCTGTACACCGGAATTGCGAGCGAGGAACGGGCGAGGCGGTTAGCCGATACGCTCATGTCCCCGGAGGTGTTCAGTGGATGGGGCGTGCGAACACTGGCGGACTCGGAACGACGGTACAATCCCATGTCGTACCACAATGGATCGGTCTGGCCGCACGACAATGCCATGATCGCAGCGGGTCTCTCGCGCTATGGGTTGAAGGCGGGGGTGGAAAAGGTCATGACCGGACTCTTCGAGGCAAGCCTCGTCGTCGATTTTCACCGTCTGCCCGAGTTGTTTTGCGGCTTTGTGCGGAGGCCAGGCCAGGGGCTCACGCGCTATCCTGTCGCGTGTAATCCTCAGGCGTGGGCTGCCGGTTCCGCCTTCATGGCATTGCAGGCCTGTCTGGGGCTGACCATTCTCGCGGCCGAGCGCAAAGTGATCTTCAGCCATTCGATCTTGCCTGAATTCATTGATGAAATGCAGATCAAGAATCTTAGGGTAGGCAGAGCGTCATTGGATTTGCTGTTGCGCCGACACGACCTGGATGTCGGAATCACGGTGATTCGACGGGAAGGCCACGTCGAGGTCGTGTCGGTCAAGTAGGGATTGTCGACGGACGGCGAAGCGCCGGAGTCCGTCTGCCTCGACGCTATGGCGTGTCGGCCAACTGCCAGGCCGTGGCCAAGACCATGCGGGCGACCGCGAGCAGAATGTCGGCATTGACCGTGTCGGCTGTGTCGGTCGGCTGATGGAAGTGTGGATGGACTCCCCCGCTCACAATGGTGACCGTGGGAATTCCGGCTTCCTTGAAGGGGACGTGGTCGCCCCCGGGGAAAAATCCGAACACATCGACGCGATCGACCGATCCTGCCAGCCGTCCCGCCTGTTGAACGATGTCCTTTTCCAGGCCTGTTACGCCGATCGTCAGTCGCCCATTGCCGGCCGCCGCATGGTCTACGTTGAGCATCGCGACCGTGGAACGGAGCGGCATGAGAGGGTGCGCGACATAGGCGAAGGAGCCGAGTAGGCCCTGCTCTTCGCCGCTAAAAGACGCGAAGACGATTGAGCGCTTCCGCTTCGTGTGGCTGGACGCGAGCACGCGCGCGACTTCCAGTAACACGGCAGTCCCCGAGGCATTGTCGTCGGCTCCGGCAAACAGGAGCCCGCCTTGCCGGCCGAAATGATCGCGGTGAGCCCCGATCACGAGAGTTTCTTCATCTCCTGCTTGCCCCGACCCTGAAAGCACCGCCAGTACATTGTAGAGCATGCCGTCGCGCTGCTCGCTTCGCCATCGCATCGTGACGGTTACGGAGGTCCCTTCCGAGCGCGGTGCCAGCTGGTCTTGAATCTGTTGTTGTAGCCGCTGCAGTCGATCTTCTCCATCGGATCGTTCGTTGCGCAAGATGGTTGAGGCCAGAGCGGTGCTGATCCAGGCACCGGGAATGGCCGGCCCTGGAGCGCTCAATCCGTAAAATGCGCTGGGCTTGCCGGTCACGCCGCGCCGCAGCTCGTACGGAGAGAGGATCGGGCCGACGGCAGTGAGGTATCCGACGGCACCATGCTCCCGCGCGACGCGCTCCTTCTCGGCATGGGAAACGACTTTCTCGTATCGGTCGGGTTTGCCGCGGAGAAAGAGGACGATCTTGTTCCGCACATCCAATTCCGCATACTCGTCTAATCCGCCAGCTGGGTCGGCAATGCCATATCCGACGAAGACAACCTTGGCGGTCACGTCGGCGGATGGTGAATCGAGGATGGGCAGATAGTCCGTTCCGATGGAGGCCGAAGAATCATGCGTTCCCCGAGAGAACCGAAGCAACGGGTCCTGTCCGATACTCGTGGTCGTAACCGGTGCGGCTTGGAGTTCGATTTGTCCCGGCGGCGATAGGAGGCTCTCCAACCGTTGCCTGACAAAGTCGGCAGAGGCGTGATCGCCGACCGTGCCGGTCTGGCGGCCGTTGAATGCGGGGCTACTCAGGGTACGGACATCGGCACGCATGCGGTCGGCGGAAATCGCTTCCAGTGCTTGGGCCAGGGTGCTCGGTAGAGTGAGGGGCTCTTCTCCGAAACAGGTGGTGGTCAGCAGGCACCAGGCAAAGGCGAGGATGAGAGGCCGAGAGGGGCCGACTCGGTGGAAGGTTGAGAGTCGGCGGGGGGGACGGCGAGTGGTGAACAGCATGGTCGATGCCGATAGTCAGATGGTGGTTGCAGAAGCCTTACGACTCGACCAGCGTTGGTACCAACGCCAGAGCGGAGCTTGCAGAAATCGGGGGAGCGGATAGCCGATACCGCTGATATACCCATCATCCCGATCCAAGAGGGCGAAGGCCAGACGATAGTTACGACGGAACAACTCAGTGCGGTGGTCAATCTCTTCATCGGTCATGGGAATCAGTGCTCGGACTGCTCGACCGAGGGATTCTTCCGACGAGTTCTCCCTCACGAGTCGTTCGATGAGCGCAGGCGTAAGGTGAAAAGAGCGCATAAATGACCGATCCAAAGCGGAAGGATAGGCATAAGCTCCGAGGGTGCCGGCTTGAAAGGCCCGCACTTTGTCGATCAGTCGAGGCAACCAAATGAGTCCGCCGAGAGACTCGCTCCATCGTCGAGGTGGTCGTTGACGAAGATCCATGCTGATTTGCTCGTTGGAATAGGCACGAGGGTGCAAGGGAACCGCCCGCACTATAGCATAAGAAAACGGTCCCATTGCAGAGTGGCAAAGGCTCAAGGTACTATCGGCATGTTCCCGGCACGCATGCGGGTGGTGCTGCAAGTTAGGCGAGGAAGGAATCATGGCGGAACAAGGTAGCGGATTGTACGATCATCAATATGGACGATTTCGCGATAATCAGGGGACCCATCAGGGATATGACTTTCAGCATGGGCCAGCCGGCAATACGCCGCCTCCTGTGGTGACGTTTGCAGAGAAGCTGAAATGGTGGATACCACGCGGCTGGCGACGAAAGAAAATTCTCGCTGAACGCGACCGCTTTCAACAGGAAATCATCCAAATCAAAACGGTTCGTCCAACATCATAAGATTCGAGTAAGTGGAGGAGGCCTCCAGTGCGATATAGAACTCAGACGGCAGAAATTGTTGAACCGGTGACTCGGAAGGGGAAGATGGGGGTTGTGTGTCTCCCGAAGGTCGTTCGATGTCTCGGTATGGCTGCAGTTGTCGCCATAGTCGGGAGCAGCGCGGAAACTGCCTGGGCCGTGCCTAAAGAAACTTCCGCGGAGAAGGCGGAGCGCCTTCACCAGCAAGCAAGCCCGGGACTATTCAATGCATGGACGTTTGATCGTGATACGGTGGGCGAAGTGCCCAAGGGCTTTGTCGTCATGGCCACAGGACAGGAGTCGGGTGGAACATGGAAAATTGAGGCGCAGTCCGGGTCGCCCTCTTCACCCCATGTCTTGGTCGGTACGTCTCAGTGCGCCACCTGCGTCGAACTGCTCGTTGCGCAGGGATTTCAGTATGAATATCCCGAATTGGTCCTCCGGTTGCATCAGGGAAGTCAGGCAGCTTCAGGGCAAGTCGGGGTCGTTTTTGGTCTGAAGGATCAGAAGAATTTTTACGCGACGGTGGTCGACCTTGCCCAACAATCTATCGAGGTGGTCCGCGTGATCGATGGGAACGAGACCGTGATCGGTCGTGGTGCACTGAAGGTCAAGCCGGTTGAATGGCATACGTTGCGTGTGCAACGAAACACGATCATCAGCAAGGACTTTGTCGAGACTTTTTTCGATGGACGATTGGCCCTGTCGGTGGAAGACCAGACTCTCGGAGTGGGCCAAATAGGGCTGATGGTGCGAGGGGAAATTGCTGCGCGGTTTGATAATTTCAATGCGGCCCCCCTCTATTCCAGCCGCCCACTGTCGGCGCCGGCCGCCTATTGACGAGAGGGAACACGTCGAGTACCTGGTGAGCAATTTCACGCTTGCCTTTCATCTGTGGGTAGGATACAGTGAGTGTGCTTCATTGCGAAGGGCCTTGGCGATGAAGTAGAAGTAGAGTTACAGGGCCCGAACCGATGTTGTTTTGGGTTCTTTCCGGGAATTTCGGAAGCCAGAGCTAAGATTGCCGCTGTGTTTGCATCTTCGGCCCATTCCTTCCTCGTCTCTTTCTCGAGTCCCAGACAACACCATTTTATTCTCAAAGGAGGAACCCAATGGGTTCGAAGATTTACGTTGGCGGCTTGCCTTATTCAACCACCGAGCAGCAATTGAGTGACCTGTTCGCGGTGCACGGGGCGGTGACGTCGGCGCGCATTATCACGGACAAGTTCACCGGCCAGTCCCGTGGCTTTGGCTTCGTGGAAATGTCGGCGGATTCCGAGGCGCAAGCCGCGATCAACGCATTGAATGGGACGCAATTCGGCGGTCGTACTTTGACCGTAAATGAAGCCCGTCCGCAGGAGCCTCGCTCCGGTGGCGGGGGCCGTGGAATGGGCGGCGGCCGGCACTAAGGTTTGTCATCTCCGATCACCTATTCAGGGGCTGCCGACTGGGTGGCCCCTGCGTTTCCCTCACCGTCTTGTCCTCTCTCTGGTCCGCAGGGCCATCAGGTCGCCTGCCCCTGTTTTCCACGATAGAGATTTAGGAGTACCCTTACATGGTTTCGTTTGCCGAATTCTCCCTCAACACCTGGCTCGCTGATCGCCTTCGACAGGCCGGGTTCACCGCACCGACCCCCATCCAGCAAGCCGCGATTCCCCTGGCCCTGGATGGTCGTGATCTCTTGGCGCAGGCCAAAACCGGAAGCGGGAAGACATTGGCGTTTCTCATTCCCTTGATTGAACGAGCTGCCCGAGTTGGGTGGGCATCGGCTGGCCGAACGGCGCCTCCATTCTCACAGGCCGAATTACGGAAGTTGCCGCGAGCCCTGGTGCTGGCGCCGACCCGCGAATTGGCCCTTCAAATCGACACAGAACTCCGGAAGTACGCGCCCCCAGCCGTGACATCGTTGGCCCTGTATGGCGGGGTGCCAATTGAGCGGCATTACCGGGCGCTCCGTCAGCCGCCGTTGATTGTGACCGGCACTCCCGGTCGCCTGCTCGATGTTGCCGGCTCCCGTCACCTGGATTTGCGCGGGGTCGAGTACGTCGTCATGGACGAGGCCGACCAAATGTTGGATCGTGGATTTCTGCGGGATATCCAGCGTATTTTGCAGTTGCTTCCTTCTCAGCGCCAAACCTTGCTCTTCTCGGCGACCTTTTCACCGGAGATCCAAGCGCTGGCCGAGTCGATGCTGAACAACCCGGTACGTACGGCTGTGGATCAGGGGGTCAACACACCCTCGACGATTACCCACGCCTATTATGTTGTTCCCAATGAATCCTCGCGGGCGCAGCTGGTGCACACCTTGGTGCAGCAGACCATGGAGGGCGAACAGTCCATGGTGTTCTGCGATCAGAAGTACAAGGTGAAGCGGCTGGCTGCTCGGCTAGGCGGCGAGCCGGCCTCCGTGGGGGCGATTACCGGGAACCATTCTCAGGCCCAACGCGAGCGGACGCTGGGGGCATTTCGAAATGGACGACTGCGGGCGTTAGTTGCGACCGACGTCGCGGCTCGCGGCTTGGACGTGCCGACCGTCTCGCAAGTTATCCACTACGAACTGCCGGGGAACCCGACGTCTTATGTGCATCGAACGGGCCGGACGGGGCGCGCTGATCGGTCTGGGACAACCCTCTTGATCCTGTCGCCCCAAGAGGAGCAGGAATATTTGGCGATGGTGCGTCGCCTGCGCATTCAGACACGACGTCTCACGCTCCCACCGTTGGAGGTTTTGCCGCCCCCTGCCAGCGAGTCGCATCCTGATGGATTGCGGCGGCACGAAGGGCGAAATCACGAGACTCGTTCCCATCGCGCGGGAGGGCGCCACGATCAGCCGTCACAGGAGGTCAGGTCTGGCCAGAGGCATCGAGGCTGGCGAACGGATCGTCCTGCGGCACCACGTCGGGCTCAATAGGCGAGGCCTATTCCAGGTCAGCGAGAGACGGTCGAACAAGATCGAAGGAGATGACATTATGAGGCATGGACGAAATCTGTTGATGGCCATGATGGCGGCTATTGTGTGTCAGCTCATGGGACAAGGGGCCTATGCGGAAAGCGACTTGGCGATTGCCGACGGCATGAAGGTGTCGTTGGAGTATACCTTGACTTTGCCGGACAAGACCGTGGCTGATTCGAATGTGGGCCAGGCGCCGATCACCTTCGTGCAGGGAGCACACGAGATCGTGCCGGGCCTGGAAAAGGCGCTGGAAGGCATGAAGCCCGGTCAAAAGAAGCGTATCGATGTGGCGGCACAAGATGCCTACGGTCCCTACAACAACAAGTTGCGGCAGTCGGTCGAAAAAGACAAACTACCTAAAGACGTGAAAGCCGGGGATATTTTGCAGGCGGCTGACGGCCGACTGGTGAAAGTATTGGAAACCGACGAGAAGAAGGCCTTGATCGACCTCAACCATCCGCTGGCCGGGAAGACATTGACCTTCGACGTGAACATCGTGAAGGTTGAAAAGGGTGATCCTCCTGCAGCGAAGGAGCCCCAAACACCGTAGGATCTGAAGCGCCCCTCGGCAGGAAGTTCGGCGGACTCTCTCGATTCCTGCCGGTGGCACTCAGGCGACTCGTCCGGTTGGCTCCTCGTGCGGGTACTCAAACCCGACCCCCCATCCTCATGTTGCCACCCATTCCACCCGACTGGAATCCACTTCTCCAAAGGGAACAGTCGGGTCAAACCTATCGAGCCCTCAATGCCTTTCTCGATCAGGAGGTGGCGAGCGGCCGCACGATCCTTCCGGACCGGGCGAACATTTTTCGAGCCCTGGAATTGACGTCCTACGACAGGGTGAGAGTAGTATTGCTCGGCCAAGATCCCTATCCCACGCCAGGCATGGCCCATGGGCTGTGTTTTTCCGTCCGGCGCCATGTGCGAACATTGCCGCCATCTCTGAAAAATCTCTATCGCGAGCTTCGTGACGATATCGGGTGCCGCATTCCGAACAACGGATGTCTGGAACCCTGGGCCAGGCAAGGGGTACTCATGTTGAACACGGTTTTGACCGTTCGGGCCCATGCGTCCCATTCCCATCGAGGGCAGGGGTGGGAACCTTTTACGGACGCTCTGATCCGGTTGGTGGATGCCAAGCCGACTCGAGTCATCTTCGTGCTGTGGGGCAATGAGGCGAGACAGAAACGGCGGCTTATTACGGGACCTCGACACGTGGTGATCGAAAGCGCCCATCCGTCGCCGTTATCCGTTCGCAGGTTTTGGGGCTGTCGATGCTTTTCTCGAATCAACTGCGCACTGGGTGAGGCGGGGGGCGATCCGATCGACTGGCAGATTCCCGATGTCGACTTGGGAACGGCAGTAGTATAGGTCTACATCTGCTGGCGCGTGCGACCCAGACGGTGCTGGGGGCCGCCTTGACGGCTTCTTCGAGAGGCTAGTACCATTACCCCCGTTTTTGTTACAGGGCCGCCACAATATTCTTGCGAGAGTTACGCTTGCGCATTAAGAGGTTGGGGCTATCCCGGCTGGGGATTGGGCTGCTCTCGATAACGGTCGTTGGAACTGCATCCGCTGAGGGGGGTATTGGCTACGGAGGCCGGCCCTCCTGCACAGGGAGCCACGCTTGCCTGGCAGTATGAGGGGGAGCAAGGGCCGTCCCATTGGGGAACACTTGCACCAACTACTGCCTCGTGCGAAAAGGGTACGCACCAGTCCCCCATCAACATTCGAACTGCCTCTCACCCCCATGGTCACGATGGCATGCTGATTCAGTACCGCGCGGCGTCAGGGCATGTGGGGACGTCTCATCACACCGTCGAAGTCGATTTTCAATCAGGTGGGACGCTCGAACTCTCAGGGCGGTCCTATTCTCTGAAGGAGTTCCATTTTCACGAGCCAAGCGAACACCAGCTGAATGGGCGAATCTACCCCATGGAAGCCCATTTGGTGCACCGAGATGAAAGCGGACACCTCGTCGTCCTCGCGATCCTGATGGAGCTGGGTACGGAGACGGCGCCGCTCGCCGATGTGTGGGAGCGTATTCCGAGCGGCAAGCAGGAAGAGGTGCGGGACCTGCTGTTTAATCCGCAAGACCTGTTGCCGAAAGATCTGCATCACTATGCCTACGACGGCTCACTCACCACGCCGCCTTGCACGGAAGGCGTTCATTGGATCGTGCTGAAGGAGCCGATCCATATCACCGCTGCTCATCTTGAGCGGTTCGTCTCGTTGATCGGGCACAATGCACGGCCGGTTCAACCACTGAATGAGCGCGAGGTCGACGAGGAGTAATTCAACTACGTTCGGACCTGCTCATCACTCCTCGATAATAATTATTCCCATACGGAATCATGCCCTTATGAGGTTCTCGGGGTGTTCGTGCATTGACATGATGCCTTGCAACCTATAGGGTGACGCATGACGTACTGAGCCACGCTGGCTTTCCCCTTTCGCGCACTGTCGCTCACTCTTCTGCGCGAGTCCCAAGTCTTCGCCGCTTCGAACGCCACGGAACGCTGATCGGTCATCGCGTTCTGCAGGTACCGGTCTCTCAATTGAAACCTCGAGTCTGAGTCGGAGAGTGCTCTGCAGGACACGGTCGTGCGATCGTCGCTCGGCAAGCCGATGAATCGATGAGTCCTTTGAATCAATGAGTCCTTACGAAGGAGGAGCAGATGATGGAGACGCAAATAATTCTTTCCTGGGCGACACACAATCTACTCTCCGCCGCCGCAATTTGCTTCGGAGGCGCCGTGCTGATCATCATGCTTTATGCCTATGTCCATGACTATGTAGTGTTGGGCAAGCATCGAACATGATCGTCATGGAGTATTCGGGTGTCCGGGGAGTGACACGACCAAGTCGTGCGAGGAACAGGAGCGTGGACGAAGACGCGAGGAGGGAATAGATCATGCGAATGGAACATCGTGTTCGATCACGGCCGATGGGAAGGTTGGGGACGCAGGGGGAGTGGGCCGCCGATGGTCTGGTTCAGGGTTCTGAGCCGTGCAGTCACGAGGCTCCTATGAACATCAACTCTGCCTCGGCATCCAGCCTCAAAACTCTGAACGGGATCGGCGTACATTACGCGCAGAAAATTATGGATGGACGTCCCTATCATCACCGAGAGGAGTTGTTGGACAGGGAAATTCTTCCTCCGCACGTATATATCCGGATCAGGAATCGACTCATGGCGACTGCGTCATGAGGGAGACGAAAGGCTCACCGCGCGATGCCTGATTGTTCGCAGGTCGATGCCCATCGTCAATGCCATCTGGAGCCGCGGGCACGTGGGCGCATTTGGCGAGGGTCGTGTGGGACTCAGGATGGTGAGGTCCACTCGATAGAAAGGCTGCAATGCAATACTCTTCTGTGTCGAGCGCCGATCGATTAGATGAGGTCTCACTCATGCTCTCTACCGCCCTCGTGTTTCTTTCCCTCGGTTTGGTGGTATTCGGCTTGAACTGGCTGGAGATTGTGACGGTGCCGATCCCCATCTATTGGCTATTCTCACTGGGCGGAATGGGACTGCTGATCGTATATCTTGGCATACGGCGCCCCAAACGAACATTCTGAGTGGTTCCGGTGACGCAGACGACCATTCCCATGAAGTTTGTCCCAGGCCCATCATCATCTAGTAAGGAGGTCCGTATGACGCGGGAACAGTTCCAGCAGTTTTGGATACAACTCCAGGCTCCCTTGAAAGCCAAGTGGGGACGTATTACCGACGCAGATATTCAGGCGATCCAGGGGAATTTGGCGACGTTCAGCGATGTCATCCAGAAACGTTATGGCGAGTTGCGCAAAGACGAGGTGCGGCTTTGGGCCGATCGGCGGCATGCACACTGGAGCGGCAACTATATTGGGTACCAAGACCCGCCACCTGCGTCATGACGGTAATCCCATGCGGAAGTTATTTCTATGCCTTGAATGCTCATGCCTGCGGTGAGAAATGGAAAGCGAACAAGAACATGAAAAAGATCGTCATCAACAAGAGTTTTGATCGGTTTTGCGTCAGCCATAAGGCCTTCTTGCGACTGCGAGAGTTGGGGCAGCCGGAGGCGTTGCAGGAGACGGACCGTGGAGCCTACTGGCACTCTGCGGCCACTCCACGTGAGCCAGCTCTCAATCAATGTGGAGCGTTGATTCCACGGGATGACAGGAGGCTGATACAGGTGGTCGAGGAGTTGGGCGAGGAGGCCAATGGCCATTGTGCCGATCTGAAGGTCATTGGGATTCCGGATGGCGTGCAATGGGTGATCACCAAGACGAACGGCAGCGAGCAAGTTAGCGAACAACATCGCACCTAGGGCTGAGCCAACCGCGTCATCCCGATCCACTAGTAGGCCCAGGTCAGCAGCGTGGTGACGACGTTTTTGCTGTAAGCATACACGGGAATGTTTGAATCGTTGAGCACTCCCTGGTATTGCAGCGCGAGCGTGAGATGGTGGGGGAGCGGTTTGGCAATTTGAACGAAGATATCTTGCTCGAGGTCGCGGCGTGCAGAGAACTGTCCGGCCTCATCGGGAAACAAGACTTGCGGATGGTTGTAGTCCCGCCAATGGACCTCATAGTCGACTCTCACGCTCATGTCATACCAGGGCAGCGCCGCCTGACCGCCCACCTGCAATCGATGACCTGAGTAGGCGAAACTCGACCCGCTGGCGGCCTCCGTATCAAATTGGTATCCGACCCGAGCAATGACCTTGTCTTGTCGGAATCGGAACGCGTGGAGAAATCCCACCATATTGTTGAACGCATCGCGCGACTCAGGTGCAAACCGTACGTCGTTGTTTCCCGGTTCTGCGAAAAATTCCTTGCGCTGAAAGCGGTAGAGCAGCGTGCTCAGGTTGTCCATGCGACCCAGCCAGGGAAGCGTGACACTTGGCGGCACGAACGTCGCGGGCAGGGTGACGGTATGGCGTGCTAGAAATCCGCGAAGACCCAACAGCATGTAATCGTAGCTGTATTGGCCTCCGACCTCGTACGGCAGAGTGCGAAGGGTTCCCCGGTAGACTGCCGACAGGCCTCCCAAGTGATCTTGCAGGTTGAAGGTCCCGACGCCGCTGTTGGTATTGACGGTCTGGTAGTAGGAATAGGTGAGAGTCGACTCGACCGGACCGTTTCGATACCAGGCATAGTCGCCGCGAGCGGACGTCACGAATCCCGGTGATTGCGTATTGCGGGAGCGGAGCAGTTCTGCGACCGGGTCGTTGCTCGCTCTAGGATTGACCGCGACGTTGTCGTCGTAATATCCACCCACCGCCAATTGCAGGTGCAGCCTCCGGCTGTCGGGAACTCGTCTCGTTGCGGTGAGCGCTTCCTGAATGCGGACGGAGGCTCCCGTGATCGGAGAGTTGGGTTGGACCCGCCGTGCCGAATCCAATTCAGCCTGGGCCTGCTCGGACAGTCCCAAGATCCCGAGCGCGAGCCCTCGATAAAAGAGGGCCAGTTGACGAAGATCCGGATCGATCGACCGGTTAGCGTTCAAGGCTATGGCGGCCTCGTCGTATTCCTTTTGCTGATAGCGCAGCACACCTACGTACAATCCTACATTCTCTCGGTTCGGTTCTCGGCGAAACACCTCTTCGAGCAAGGGCCTGGCTTGTGCGTAGTTGCGCAGGGCAAAGTGTGCGACGCCCAATTGGTAGGCGGCTTCGAGGTCCGTCGGACGAAGGGCCCGGAGCGTGGTAAGCGGAGCCAAAGCCTGTTCGGCCTGGCCCCGCGCGAGATAACAGAGCGCCAGATAATAGAAGCCGCGCGCATTGCGTGGATCCAGTGAAACGGCGCGGGAGAGCAGGGTGATCGCGTCGTCATAGCGTTTACCGTCAAAGGCGAATACCCCCTCAGCCACGAGTACTTCCGCGTCCGCTACCTGGGCCATGGCCGGCGTCGGCACCATCATCGTGATGGCGAGCCAGCACAGCAGCCAAAGACAGATATGCGGTGATCGACAGGCTGAGACATTCATGTTCGTTCCAATTTGTTGGCGTTCCCCGGCTTGAAGGGCACTGGTCTCGCGTGGGAAGAGGAGCTTCCACCCTGCTTGACCTTGCGCATCTCGGGCTCCTACTATACGACACCTGTAGGCCAACTTCCGAGTGCCTGTGCCTGCAAAATGGCTCCCATCAACGATTTGCCGGAGTTGTAGTCGATACATGTGCGCGTTTTTGAACAGTCGGACGCTAGGGAGGGCTGTCTCATGAGAGCGATCATCCGGTTGCGAGCGATAGGGTGTTGTGTCGGGCTGGTCTTGCTGGCTTCGGCTCCTATTGGGTGGGCTGAGGAGTTACCCAAGCCCCTGGTCGGGCTCGCTCCAGCGAGCGGGATCGTCACGGGTATGGTCGGTGGCCCTCAGAGAATTGAGACCGGCGCGGCACCGACTCTGTTGAAGATCGGGGACAAGATCGGAGGAGGAGACGAGCTACGTTTGGGTCCGGGCGAGACGGTCGATGTGCTCTGGGACCGCCGAGCGGTGATCACCTTGCAGGAAGAGGCACGGGTTCACATCAGTGAACCCCGCCATGGGCAGACCGAACTTCACCTGCATCAAGGGGCTGTGCGTATCGTCCTGTCCTACAGCGCAGGCCGGATGACGGATACGTTGACCGTGCAGACGCCGCTGGCGCGGGTCATCAGCCGCGGTGGCATCCTGGAAGCTTCAACGGTCGGGGGAGAACAACGATCGCTCCTGGCTCGACTGGTCAATGCCGCCACGGTCGACACCCTACGTGTGTTCGAGGGGCAAGCACGAGTCGAGCCCTTAACGGGTCAGGGCAAGCCCTTTTCTCTCAAAACGGGGTCGGAAGTATCGCTCAAGCCTGAGGCCGTAGGGGAGGTGTCGGAGGGAGGCGGCGACCATCGGCCGCCGGTGCCACTCGCTGCGCGGGAGGAACATCGCAGCATGCCGAATCCGATCGCTAAGCAGATTGCCAATGCTCAAATCGGTGCTGCGTTGGAATTGGAACAGGGGTTCCGGGAGAAGTCTGCGCCAGAAAACGGGAAAGAGCTGCCGGGAAGTGGCATCAAGGGCCTGATCCTGGCCACGACGACTGGTTTGCCGGTGGTGCCGGGAGTGTCCAATTCAGTCAACGGAGCCGCCTCGGCTGCGCCTGCGCTACCGCCTCCGACTCTGATTTCCCCGGCCACCGTGGGCAATGTGGGGCCGTCTCAAGCGGGCGGACTGAATACGCGTGAATTGCTGCGGCAGATTCTGAGTGATGTGGAACGGAATGGAAAGGGGCGGGGAGGGCGAAAATAAGCGTAGGGCGTCGCTTGGGGTGAGGGTGGATAAGGGGGGCTGTATCAGAAGGAGCGACAGGCTACCGAACGAATTCTCATGACGGCTTCCTGCCGAAATGTTTTCTTGTATTGGCTCATGATGCGGCGTACGGCGGCTTCTCGTGCGGGTGTGGGGTCATAGGTCAGTTGCAACACATGGGACGTCTCGCGTTCAATCGCGCCGTCAGCCATGCGCCATTGACCTGAAGCAGCCCATGTTGTGAAGCCTTCCGGAAAGCCGGGGGCGACGTTCTCATTAAGGAATGCCGCCCACTCTGCCTTGCTGACCACGCCTCCTTGCATGGCGGTGCCGAAATAGAGGGTGTCGGTCGTGACTTGTTGTTCGCCGAATGGGCAAGGGGAAGAGGAGGAAGGGGCTTGAGGCGAAGGTGGTGTGAGCGGCGGAGCCACGGGGGACTGTTTCACACAGCCCATAGTACTTGTTGCCAGGAGTGCCAAGGCCAAAAGCGGGGTAAACAACGTCGTCACAGGTTGGGTCCGTGGAGTCAGACTTAAGGAGTGGCTACCGTTTGGTTTTGGTTGATTGCTGGGACGGAGGTTTGCTTGGGTCTTTTTCCTTCGCGTTACCCGTCACCTTCTTGAACGTATCGGCGATCGCCGGCCCGATTTTGGGAATCTCCTCTTCAATGTTCTTGACCGCGCTCTTCAGCCCCCGTCCGAGGTCTTCGAAGGTCAAGCCTTGGTTTGAACCGGCTTTGTCGGCTTCCGTCGAGTTTGCCGTCTCACCCGAAGATGGAAAACAGAGTGCGAGCGTCAATAGGCAAGCGGAGACAGAGAAGATCGTGCGCATCAGGAACCTCTTATCCTGGAAGATAGTAAATAGTATAGGTGATTCTTGACGTTCGGCAAGCGGATGCCTTTCGAAAAGATCAGCAAAGCACGCTCGAAACCGCCACGCCAGTTGACCTATCGCGACGCCATACGGTAGAGTGTCGTATCTAACAGCATTGTATCGGTCCACCAATGCTGTCCCTCTTCACTGTGGACCGCGCGATCGCATCGCGACCAGGTCCTGTCAGGAGCTGACTCCTTCCGGAATCACCCTCCCCCGGTTCTCTGATCCCGTCTTAATGCGATCACAACGAAAGGATAGTTGCGTGCAGACGACTGTGTTATCGAACTTTGATGCCCTCGGTTTGTCTCCCACCCTGTTGAAAAATTTGGCCAAGGCGGGATTCTCCGAGCCGACCGCCATTCAGGCGCAGGCCATTCCGCATGCCCTCACGGGACGGGATGTGTTGGGCTGCGCCCAAACAGGTACAGGCAAGACGGCGGCCTTTGTGATTCCGCTTTTGGAACGGCTGAGCGGCACGCCCAAGGGGCAGCCCCGCGCGCTCATTCTCGCCCCGACACGGGAATTGGCGATTCAGATTCAAGCGACGATCGATACCCTGGGGCGTGATCTCCAATTGTTCGCGACCACTCTGGTAGGCGGGGCCGATATGCAGGCGCAGGTCAGAGGTCTGCGGCAGCGTCCCGATATCATCGTGGCCACGCCGGGGCGATTGCTCGATCACATGTGGAACGGCACGGTCAGTCTCCTTGCCATGACGATCCTGGTGTTGGATGAGGCCGATCGCATGCTCGATATGGGTTTTGCACCCCAGATCAACCAGATCTTGGATGCCATGCCGGAAGAGCGGCAAACCCTCCTCTTCTCCGCCACGATGCCGACCGATTTGGCCCGCTTGGCACAAGCCAGTGTGAAGAACCCTGTTCGTGTTATGGTCGCAAAGCCTGCCACCACGGCTGATGGCGTGGCTCAGGCCGTCCATCACACGTCCCATGACCACAAAAATACCCTCCTGATGTCGATGCTCAAGACTGACTCGGATTCAGTATTGGTATTTGCGCGTACCAAACATCGCGCTGATCGGCTGGGGCGCTTGATCGAGGCTGCCGGACATCGTGTGGCTGTCTTACATGGTGGACGGACACTGCCGCAACGCCGTGCGGCACTAGAAGGGTTTCGACGGGGGACCTTTCGCGTGTTGGTGGCGACCGACATCGCGGCTCGTGGCATCGATGTGGCGAATATCGGCCATGTGATCAACTACGATGTGCCGAATTGTCCGGAGGACTATGTGCATCGTATCGGGCGGACGGCGAGAATGCGAACCACGGGACGGGCCACGACCTTCGTCACGGCTGAGGATCACGAACAGATGCGGGCCATTGAGCGACTGTTGGGGCAAGCGGTTCCTCGTGCGGGAAACGGGTTGGCCGTGGCCAACGCCTCTCAGCCCGAAGCGGCGGGTGGTCCGCGACGTGAGCCGCCTCGCCGCCGTCGGCGGAGCAGTTCCGCTCGTGGATGGAGACAGGCTGCCGACGGGGCTCCGCAGAACGAGGGCGGGGAGACTGCCAACTGATCAGTTGAAACCAAGGGGCGAATGAGGCAAGCAACACGTAGCTGAGGCAAGGGAGGGCATAGCGTGAGTGACGAGAGACATGACGGGCCGCGACCGGCGGGACAGTGGGTGCGAATTCCTGACGGCACGATGGTGCAACATCGTTTGGATGGTCAGAAGGGGCATATCGACGGGCTGACCGAAATCGTGATGGGACCGACCAGGAATCCCGATGGACGCACGCAATACCGGATCAACGTCGGTAAGGGAGACCGGGTCCTCATCGCCGAGGAGGACCTGTTGATCGTGACCGACGCGGAAGGTATCGTGCGGATGGCGAAGGAGAAGGGCGAATATCGGTCCTTGGTCAGCAAGCAGCTACGAGGGCTGTTCGGGGAAGACCGGTTTATCAAAGCGACGTAAGCTTCTTGAATCGATGACGGAGTCCAGGGCCTCTGTCAGTACAGAGGCTCCTGGGGTCCCCATCGAAGTCCCGCTAAGTCTGGATCCTCTCCCTCACTTTTGGGCGGACGAGCCATCTTGTCGGCCTTGCGCTGAACACGCCTGGTCTCTTTTTCTCGCTGCTTGACCTGCTTCGCTTTTTCGCGATCGCGTTTGGCGATCGTGGTTTTGCCTATTCGTGCGATGGTGCCCTCCTTGTTGTCTTACTCCTCCGATGGGCGATGTCGCCCTCGTCCGGTTCGTCCCACTGGGCGCAGTGTCTGTTCGGAGCGGATGCGAGTGTCCTCTCCGATTCCCACACTGGCAAGCGCAGTGACCTCGCGGCGGATTTGATCCATGGAAACCGTTTTGGATTCGAGGGCGGGATCGATCAAGCCAAACTGCGCCCACGAGATTCTCAGTTTCGGGCCCGCCGTCTTCTTCTTCTGCGCGGATTTTCTCCCACGCCGGACGGATGTCATTTTCATCAAACAATCCTTTCGTCAAACGATAGGACGACGACGTCTGGACCCTAGTCGGGTCCGTGGGAGGAACCGCCGACTTCCCGAGTGTGGCGGTTCCTAATTTGGAAAAACAACCGTGGCCGTAGGAACGGAAGGATCAGAGTTGCAATCGTGCGTGAGGGGCGAAGACACGCAACGCGGCGGATACTCGGATAATAGCTCGTACGGTGAGTGAGGGTACCATGCGATGACGCTGCCGGTCAAACAGGTGAGGTTCTGTGTTTCTCACCGTGCAAGCCGGAGGAGTCGAGACGCAACGCTGTGGTGGGAAGATTTATTGCCGGGAGCCGGCACCGGGCAGTCTGTTTGAAGGACGCCGGATGCCCAGCTTCCGCAATCGGCTTCTGAGGGTTTCAGGATTCAGACCCAAGAGCTGGGCGGCGCCCTGCTCCCCATAAATGCGCCAATTCGTTCGCTCCAAAATATCAACGATATGTCGGCGTTCCAGGTCGCTCAAGTTGGCCGGATGCTCCTGGCGTGTGTCCGGTGTGGCCTGCGTGCCGGGCAGCAGCACCTCGTCCACCGTCACATGGGACGAGCCCGACAGGATGACGGCCCGCTCGATCACGTTCTGCAACTCCCGTACGTTTCCAGGCCAGTGATAGGCCAAGAGCCTGGCGAGTGAGCGAGGGTCGAACGTGAGATGCGGGCGCCTGAGTTTGTGTCCGATCTGCGCCAAGAAGTGCTGGGCCAGAAGATGAATGTCTTCCCGGCGTTCCCGTAGCGGTGGAACGTGAATCGGGAAAATGTGCAGGCGGTAAAACAGGTCGGCGCGAAAGGTGCCTTGCCTGACAACGGCTTGCAGGTCAGCGTTGGTGGCCGCAATCAGCCGAACGTCCACTGCGACGGGCTGACTGCCTCCCAAGCGGTCGACCATTCCATCCTGCAAGACCCGTAGCAGTTTGGCCTGGGTTTCCAAGGGCATATCGCCGATCTCGTCGAGGAACAGGGTCCCGCCGTGCGCCAATTCGAAACGCCCGGCTCGACGCAGTTGCGCTCCGGTGAATGCCCCGCGCTCGTGGCCGAACAATTCACTCTCGATCAGCCCCGAGGGCAGGGCCGCGCAGTTCACGCGGATAAACGGTTTGTGGCTCCTGGTGCTCAGATCGTGCAGCGCCTGCGCCAGCACTTCTTTGCCGGTTCCAGTCTCCCCAAGCAACAGCACCGTCGTGTCCGTCGGCGCGACGGCCCTGACAAGGTCGACGACCTTCGAAAAGGTCGGAGAGTTGCCCACCACCAGCCGTAGGTTTCGGCTGGCTTTGACCTCCTCGGTGAGATACTCGTTTTCCCGTCGCAGCTGTTCGCTCAGCTGCTTGATCTGTTCATAGGCCAGCACATGGTCGATGGCATAGGCGATCTGCGTGGCGACCTGTTGGAGAAATTTACAGTCCTCCGGGTCCGGTACGCCGGGCTGCACGCTTCCGATATTCAAGGTGCCCAGGCAATGTTCGCGGACCAACAGGGGGAGATTGATCATGCGACCGAGCCCCTCGCGGACATAATAGTGGTCTTCCCAGAAGACCTGCTCCTGCTGCAGATCACCCCGGATGTGGAGCCGTCGATTATCGTACACCCATCCGACGGCGCTGCCTTCTCGTGGGATGATGCTGTCGTGCGCCAGGGCCGGCGTCGCCATGTTGGTAATGACGGCGTAAAACCGAAAGGAGTCGGAGCTGGATTCGTAGAGCGTAATGCCGGCCCGATCCCAGGGGATGACCTTCTTGATCTGATCGGCGATGACGCGCCACAAGCTCTCGATGTCCCGCTGGGAATTGAGGGCATTGGTGACTTCGAGGAGCGTCTCAAAATTCAGGGTGGCGCGTTGCATCATGAGTCAGAAATTGGTCCAGAGTTGAACAATGCCCCAGTCTTGATCGGTGGACGTGCCGAGCTGTCGCCCGATGTAGGGGCCGGCGAAGAAGTGTCCATAGATGACCGCCAGAGAAATTTTTCCATCCGCGAACATGTGACTCCATGCGAAGTCGATCTCGTCGCCGACGTGCGTCGTGTGATTGTCGGCTCGCGAGAAGACCAACGGCCCCTGTGATCCACGGTACCAATTGTCGCGTGCGCTTGCCAAGTACTTGCGCAGGGCCCAGATCTCTACGTGATCGCGCGCCGTCGGACGGAATTGGAAGTTGACCTGCGGCTGGACGCTGTTGCGCCAGGCGCCGTTGAGCATGTAGCCGACGTGAAGGAAGTTCGTCGGGAAAAAATTCTCGAAGGTGTTGGCGTTGCCACCGCAACTGCGCGCCTGGGTGCCGTCCGACGTGACGCAGTTGCTGTCGCCGTCGCCGGACGCGTAGTCGAAGCCGATCGCAACCCGAGGTTTCCAGGCATGCCGGTACCAGGTATGCCCCAGCCACGTGCCGGACGCCCAAGCGTTGATCCGGAGGTTGCGTTGATTGTCGCCGCCGAACCCGTCCGCGGCGCGGCCGAACTGATAGGCTGTTTCATGTGCGAAGTCCCAGTTCCCGTCCCTGACCTCGATTCGCATGCCCACCATGTGGCGCAATTGCGAGGCCGATTTCGCCAGATACTGACCGGGGTTCGCCCGCTCCGGCAGTCGATTGGAGTAGAGGACATAGTAGGGCTCCACGACCATACGCGGGAGACTGCGGATCTGGTTGTAGAAGACGACGAGGTCTACGTCGCTGCCGGCATCCGATGCATGTTGCGCCAGCGCCGGATTGCAAGTCGACGAGGATCCCGGCTCAGTGTCACAGGTTAACAGGTTGGGGGTCAGACTTCCTCCGGGATGCCCCTGCCCCACGTCCGTTTCGGAGTTCCGGAACCAACCCAGTTTGAGGTCGAAGTCGGTCTTGGCGTAACTCAACATGACCCCATCGTGAGAATAGCCGGTGTTGGCCCAATCGAAGTGCCCGAACAAGCGTTGGTTACCGAAGACGACATATTGCCGGCCGATCTTCACGCTGAGTCCCTCAACGCCGACAAGATTGCGCACCAGGGCGTAAGCTGCGCGAAGTCCCAGGCGGCAGTGGCCGAGACGTGACGTGGCGCACTGGTGATTAGCCGCATCCCCATCCGTGGATCCGGTCGGCCTCCCGCTGCCTCCCCAGGTAGCGGAGTCTTGCAGCTCTACGTAAAAGTTGAGGTGAGGCGAGGGGTCGTATCCCAGCCCCACTCGCGCCCATTGCTGGACGAAAAAATCCGCGGCGTTGCGGCCGCTGTGAGCCGCCGAACCAGAACCGGAAGGGGCGAGACTGTTACAAGCGCCATTGACCGGCGCTCCGCCGCCGAAACAGACGCTGTTCCGCCATTCCGGCCTGACGCGAAGATCGGCCCGCATCCAAAAATGTCGCAGATCAAAAGCGGACCAGAGGGGCGTCGAGGCGTCGGCCACACCCTCGCTCTCCATGTCCGGCGAGAGCGGAGCGGGCGAAGAGGTCAGCCCGGGAGACGCCGGCCCGTAGCGAATCGGTCCGACCTCAGCTTGGGTGGCGATCGGCGCCAATCCGGAGACGACCATCGCGACAAGGACGGCCAACAGGAGCCGTACGCTGCACTGGGACATAAGGCGAGGCCTCGAATCCATCGGAACATGGGAATCCTCCCTTCCCCCGTATGGGGACGACGGGTCGACCGCTCGCCCCGGCGAGCCGCCGACCCGTCGGCTGATTCACTGTTCGCTGAAGGCAATCGACCTTAGAAACCCATGGCCGCCCGTTCTTCCATGTTGCGCATGAACTCTTCGTGCTTCAGCACCTCGTCGGCGCCCTTGGCGCGGATGTGGCGATCGCGCGCATGGTACTCGTCCGGTGTGACGCGGTAGCAGAAGTCCCACAAGGCGTCGGCACTGTGGGAGTCGATGCCGCCTACTCTGGCCTCAAGCATCACCATGAGCTGGTTGACGCCGTCATAGGTGGCGCGTCGGTTGCCCGCACGATAGAGTTCTCGGACCTTCCGCATCTGGTCGACGTAGGCTTCGAAGTTTCCCGGTATCAGATTCTTTTCCGCCAAGGTCTGGTATGTGACCACTTGCCCCAACAACTCCTCGGCCCAGGCTTGCGATTTCTGGTTGCTGTTCCACATCACGGGTTCAATGCCGTTGGAAAATCCTTGGGCTGTGGACAGCCCGAGGAACGTGATCCCGCTGGCTAACAGGGCTGCGGAAAAAAATCGGATGGTTCTGCTCATGACGTCCTCCTCCTTAGAGATCTATTCGGCGCGGTGCCGATTGAATGGTATTGGTTGCTGTATATTGTGATGCTCTGATGCTGGTTCATATAGCAATGGCCGTGCCGTTTCGCATCGGCGAACAATGATTGACAAATTATTGATTTACTGTGAAAAAAACAGGTGGTTGCGCTTGGGGCTCTGTTTTGGGTGAAGGTGTCCGTTATTAGGAACGGTGTAGTCCGTGAAATAAAACGGTAACGGTGGCGACAGCGGCAAAGACGAGCAGGTCCCTGCTGATGGGAAGGATGGCAAGCAAGCAATGAATCTGGCGTGGTATCCGTACCTGATGTTTTGGGGAATCGGCTTATTGTGTTTCGCAGTGGAGTGGTGCTTCCCAGCCCGCCCGATTCGGTATCGTGCGGTGTTGTGGCGGGATCTGTTGGCGTTGGGACTGTACAATCTCTCGTTTCTGCTGGTTGTGCAACTGACGGATCGTATTCCCATCCCCTCCTACCTCCCCGTTGCCCTCTACACGCTGCCGACGATCTTCAAACTGATCCTCTTTTATCTTGTCGAGGACTTCGGGCTCTATTGGGTCCATCGGCTCATGCACACGAGGGCGCTGTGGCGGGTGCACCGCTGGCATCATTCTCCCACCTCCCTGTATTGGTTGGCCGGGATTCGGGCGACCATTCCCCATATCGCTCTCTTCAACCTGACCTACGTCGCGGCCCTTCCCCTCCTGCACGACGCATCCGCCTGGGCTTTTCAATTCATCATGGTTGAACACATTGTGCGAAATAACTGGATGCATTTGAATGTCACCTGGCGATCCTCTAGGTTGGAATGGATCTTCGTGACTCCTCGGTATCACCACATTCATCACAGTAAAGACCCGGCCCATCAAAAAAAGAATCTAGGCGCATGGCTGACGATCTGGGATCGGTTGTTCGGCACCTATTATGATCCCGACCAGATTCAGGGAGACCTGTCCTTCGGCTTGAGCGAACGAGTCGCGCCTGCAAGGCTTGTGATAGGTTTGTAAGGCCTCTCTCTTCTGTAATGCGGTTTGAGCCAGTCACTATGCCGATATCGGAACAGGGGCAGGGTACAGTCGGAACTCTGCCGGGTCCGGAACTATCCGTCATCGTCCCTACCTTCAACGAACGGGACAACATCGTCCGGTTGGTCGATCTCCTGGAATCCTGCTTGGCCGGGGTGCGTTGGGAATTGATTGTGGTGGACGACGATTCGCCCGACAAAACCGTCGACATCGTGCGTAACCTTGCCTGTGCCAACCGTCACGTGCGTTGTGTGCAACGGATCGGCCGCCGTGGACTGTCCTCTGCCTGTCTCGAAGGGATGTTGTCCAGTTCCGCGCCGTTCCTGGCCGTGATGGATGGCGATCTCCAACATGATGAACGGCTCTTGCCGGAGATGCTCAGGCAGCTCAAACAGGGGGGATATGACATCGTCATCGGAAGCCGGTATATGGCCGGCGGAAGTATCGGCCAATGGGGAGGTTTTCGCGCGCGGACAAGCCGGTTGGCGACCTTTGTGAGCCGGCCCTGGGTTCCGGAGGGACTTACCGATCCGATGAGTGGGTTCTTCGCTTTACGGCGTGACACCTTCGATCTGCTCGTTCGGCGGACGTCCGGGCTCGGATTCAAACTGTTACTCGACTTCTTTGCGTCGTCGCCTCGTCCGCTTCGGTTCAAAGAACTTCCCTTTGAGTTCAGAACTCGGTACGCCGGGGAAAGCAAGGTCGATGGTCAGGTGGTGTGGGAGTACTTCATGCTCCTGCTCGACAAGTCAATCGGCCGATTCGTGCCGGTGCGACTGGTCGCGTTTGCCTTGGTCGGCGGATCGGGGGTGGCCGTGCACTTCGCCTCGTTGCTGCTCTTGTATCGCGGCTTATCCTTGCCCTTTGCGTGGGGGCAGACGCTCGCGACCTTGCTGGCGATGACCAGCAATTTTGCGCTGAACAACCTCATCACCTATCGCGACCGACGGCTCAGGGGAAGGCACTGGGCGCGAGGATGGCTCTCGTTCGTGCTCGTGTGCGGCCTCGGCGCGATCGGGAATGTGGGGGTAGCATCCTATCTGTTCAGGCGAGATCTCCACTGGGGCGTCTCCGCGATGGCGGGCATCCTCGTGGGGACGGTGTGGAACTATGCCGTGACCGCTTCCTACACCTGGAAAGTCAAGGCCCGGTAGCGTGGGTCACGGTTGGCGCTCAGGGATCCGGTACAGCACGAACTCGTCGCCTTGGGCGACCGGAACGAAGTCCGATGGTACCGGCGGACGAAGAGTCTGGGTGCGGCGCACCATTGCGTACTCGTATTGAGTGCGAAACCGGTCCCAAGGAATGGGAACGGCTTGGGCCAGGAATTCTTCCACGGTCAGTAGTGACCGCATCGCCGCGGTCAGTTGCACCGGCTGTTGGCCCGGCGCCGTGAACAGATTGGACACAAAGGTTGATCGGCGGATGATACCCCAACAGGACAGATTGACCAGCGGTCTGGTCTCGGGAATCCTCGAATCCCGAGGCGAGTTGGCATCGTACGAAGTGAGTTTAATCGCGGACAGCAGCCGCGTCCCCTCCGGCAGTCGATCGAGCGCCGCGATAAATTGGCGATAGTGGCGATTCGTCTCCAGCCACCCGTCGGTAATCACCGCCATCCGCAGCACAAACAGCAGGCTCAACGCCAAGGCCACGGGAGCAAACCAGCGCCGGCGCCGCTCCGCCCAATCCGAACTTGCGATCGCCAGGAGGATGACCACCAACGGCATGCGGATATCGACGACCGCCGTCGTCCCGATCGATGCCGGCATGGCCAGTGCCGCCCCCAGCGTCGTGGCCAATGGAAGGTACATGGAGGGGCGCAGGGACCACCGTTGTCGCGCAAGGCCCACCCCGATGAGCCCCGCCAAGAGCATCACGGTCAAGCGATCCAACCCCTGATGTTCCGTGCGGAGTGTTCCCTTGAAGGCCTCGACCTTGGTGTTCAAGGGGAGAAATGTCACTGTCGGTGACGGGGGTAATCCGCGGAGCCAGAACGGATAGTCTGAGGGTCCGGTTCTGAGCGTCGGCGAAAGGGCTAGCAGGATCAGCGGTAAGACGAGGGTCGGGAGCGCCTTCACGAGCGAGCTATCCATGACCTGAGTGCCGGTGTGCCGGTCGTTCCACCAGGCGGCGCATTCGTGCGACAGCACGACGAGGGCGAACACACCAAAGGCGAACAGATGGGCGAAGAACAGCATGACCGCGAGCACGGAAAAGAGCGGCACGAGCAGGCGCGCAGACCGATCGCGGAGCATGATCCAGAGGGCGCAGGTGAACAGGGCCAAGCCGAGGCCGAATAAATAATTCAGGAATCCCCAGAGGAAGACGCTGTTATAGAGAAAGAAAAATGCCAAAAGGGGCCAAGGCGACCATCGTCGATGGAGAGCGGCATGCAAGGCCATTGTGCCGCCTACCAGGAAGGTGAGAATCAACCCAAGAAAGGTTTTGCCGGCTGTTTCGATCGAGACAAGCGCCAATAGCGGCGGCAGGAGGAGGTCGATAGCAAGGTTGGGCAGGAGGTCCCAGTGGATTTCATAATACTGCCGCAAGAAGGGCTGCCGCCCGCCGTCGGCCAGGATGTGAATGCGAGCCATGTGGTTCGGATAGTCCACCAGCGGCGGGATGTCCACCAGCAGAATTGGGACCAAGGCGATGAGGAGCAGGACTCCGGCTGCGCCGAGAATGCTCCGGCGGAGAGCGCTGTTCTGTGGGATGTCTATCGAGTGCCTCCCTGATGTGGCGGCGTCCTAGCGGAGCCCGTTCTCGCTGAGACTGACGAACTGCCTGCGGAATCCCACCACCTTGGCCAGGTAGTCTCGGGTTTCCTGATAGGGGAGCGATGAGCGGAGGCGATCGTAAAGGGCGGACGGCTGCAGTCGGTTGATTTGATCCACTGCTGCGCGCTGATCTTTGGAGAAGGTCTTGAAGACATTGCCGGCGCCGGTATTGTAAGCAGAAATGACGCAGTACTCCCGCGAGACCAGGTCCGCCACGTCGTCCAGCTGGCTGTAGGTCAGCACATTGAGGTAGGCGGTGCCGAGTTCGATGTTGTTCTCCGGATCGAACAGGTAGTCGCGAGTCGGGGCCTTGTCCTCACCCTTGGCCTTGCGAAAGGCATCACGGCCGCCGCTGGTGGGAACCAGCTGCATCAAGCCATAGGCCGGTGCCGAACTGACCGCAAAGGGATTGAAGTTGCTTTCTGTGCGGATAATGGCGAACACGAGGCTTGGGCTGATCTGGTACCGTTCAGCAAACTGTGTGACGGTTGTGCGGTACTTCTCGGCCTGCTTATGCGAAAAGTTCGACACCATCGGAATGGTCACGAGATGGGCGGTCTTTCGTCCGTCTTCCTGATCCACCTCCCGGGTGCTCGGGCCCTTGGCGAGCAACGAGTCTGCGAATTGCTCGGCTTCCGACGGCGTGCGCAGGGGTTTGCCGGCTTGATCCACCACCAGGCCGAGGAGGTATGGCTCCTTGTCGCTGGTCAGGGTGATTTCCTTATCGGTGAACAGATCGACACTCCGGGGATCGTTGGGTGTGAGGAGCGTGGTCACGACCGCATTTTTCAGGCTCGTTCGCGGATCCTTGTCGTCGAGCGTTTCGATGACGATGGTGCCAGCGTCGAAATCCACGATCGCCCGGCTCCGATAATTCTGTGTGTATTTGACGTACTTCTTCTGCTCGGGGAGTTTGACCTCCTTCTGCCCCCACTTCTTGCCGACCTCACCGCTCAGGGCCGCCATGAGGGCTTGGAAATCTCGCTGAATCGCTCGGAGATCCCGCAGCAGGGCCTGCGGATCGCGCCCATACTGCTCGACTCGACGCTTGGCAATGTCGGCCGGGTCCTTGCCCCCGACGATATCCAGGACCGTTCGTCCGGTATTGCTGCCGACGGCCCGTTCAGCCGCGCCCAGCATCTTGTCGGCGGTTTCACAGCCCGAGAGCAGCAGGGAAAGAGTCAACCCGAAGAACAAGGCAGGAAGTCGTCTGGCATGCATGGGCCGAGTATACAGAAGGAGCCTAGGGTTCGAAAAGAGAAAGTCTGGATCGGGGAGCGCTGGGCCTAACTTGACGCCTTGAATAGCCGGTCGGTACCATGATCGACGGCGTCTTCTAATTGCCCGAGAGGTAGGAATGGCTTTGAATGGTTGCGACACGAAACCCGGACGGAACCGACGTGAAGACAGTCTCGCCCGGGTTCTCTTGACGACCGCAATCGTGGCCGCTCTGTATATTCCTCTGCCGCACCTCGCGTCCGCGGAGCAGACTGCGACGGAGGCCGTCCGCGGGACGGTCCGGGAGGTCCTGTATGTGCTGTGTGAGTTGCGCGATGCCAGCCGCACGGCGCAACGGCAGTGGGAAGTCGAGCAGATCGTACGCCGCAGCTTCAACTACGAAGCGATGGCCCAACGCTCGCTGGGAGAGGCCTGGGAGGGCCTGTCCGCACCCCAGCGCCGGCAATATGTCCGCCTCTTTGTGCAGCTCTTGCGTGACGACGTGACCGATCGGCTCCGGGATTACTCTGCGGACCGCGTGGCCTACCTGTCGGAGGGAGAAGGCGATGCGGTAAGGGAGGTTACCACGGCGCCCGCCGGGGTAGAGGTCGATACGCGCATTGAATTTCAGGTGGTGTGGCGTTCCGGTTCGTGGCTCATGGATGACATGGTCGTCGATGGCGCAAGTCTGGTCGGGCGGTACCAAGCCCAATTCTCCCGTATTCTCCGAGACGGCTCCTTTGCTGAACTCATGGAGCGTATGCAGCAGCGCGATCTGGTCGCATAATCGAAGGCCCACAGGACCGGTTCGATCGAGCCTATGCCGTGGCTTTACATGCCACGAGACCATATTGGTGCGCGCGAATGAGAAGCTTCTGACGGTTGGCAACACCCAGTTTGTCGAAAATGCTGGTGAGATGGTGACGCACGGTCGTGCTGGATATGGAGAGGCGGTCTGCGATGGCTTTGTTGGAAAGTCCTTGGCCGATGAGCACGATAACTTCATGCTCCCGTTCCGTCAACACATCGGGGCATGAGAGCGTGCCTGCTGAGGCGTCAGCGGGCTGCGCTGCTGCGGTCGATGTAGGGTGCGCGCCGGTTATGAGGAAGTTGCTTGCCGGTAGGGGTGGGGGGCAGCTGCAGAGGTATTCAATGGTGGCAAGGAGCACCACGGCTGGCTGAACGTTCAAGACGATGGCATCCGCTCCGGAAGACAAGGCTTCCAATGTGCGGTACTTGTGCTCAATCCCGCTCAATAACACGAGTTTTGTCTTCGGCACGGTGGTCTTGACCTTTCGAATCAGGTCGGGAAGGCTGCTGTCCGGTTCAGTCTCGATCACCAAGGCGTGCGGGGGCTTGTGTGTCAAGCTGAGTTCAGCATCAGCCGTGCCGGCCGCTTCCCAGAGCAGCTGGAGGCGAGGCTGGGAATTGATGACAGTTTGAAGCCCCAGGCGAACCAGATGGTTCTTGCTGATGATGGCTGCGGTAATCGAGCGACCCTTCTCCTCTTGTCCGCTCATGTGACAATCCTTTCGATGACGACGTCCTATCGCGGTGTTCTCCGCTCAGCCGACCGGCCCTGCGGAGGCTGACGGTCAGACCATCCGCTCGCAACGAATTCCCCACGTGGTCCTCAGCACCTCCTCCAGCGGGCGTCCCAAGCACGCATGATCCGAGGATTTCTGGCTTGGTGCGACGGAACGGTCGCTGCTAGACAGGTCACCGGTCGGTTGAAGGAGGCTCAACACCGGCGCATCGGGGCAGAGGGCTTTGAGCGCGCGTAATGTGTCGGAGTCAGGAACTCGGTCCGTGGCATCGTCGGACCCGGCCCGTACCAGGATGGCGCCTGGTTGCAGTTCTCCGAGGTCCTCCATCATGGATTCCAGGCTCCTGGTTAACACGGCTTGATACCCGCTGGTCGCGAGGCAATCGGCTAGCTCAAGCCCGAAGTGCCAGTCGGGGTCGACAATCATGATGCGGATTCTGGCGGTTCGATGGCGGTGGTTCATGTGCGGCCTCCTCCTCTGGGCGTTGACCGGTCCCGCGCACTCATCGGCGACGTACCGGGTTCCTCCGCTAAGCCTCACCGGATTCCCGTTCCAACGAGCGGGGCGGAGATCGGTGGGTTGTGAATCCAGCATGACTGGCGAGTTAGGAGTACCGAGTTGGCAGGGAAAGTACCATCACCATCGACGCAGTTTCTCGGTCGATGATTGTCGAGATGGGTTGTCATCGTCCGTGCTACGTAGCGCAGGAGGGCGGACTGGGGAGGAATGCAGGAACGGCAGAGGTCAGTTGATCAGCCGGTTAACTAGCCGGTTTTCGATCGCGTAGTGCGTGAGTTCGGTATTGTTCTTCAGCTGCATCTTTTCGAGAATCCGGGCTCGGTAGGTGTTGACAGTGCTGATGCTCACGCACAAATCATCGGCGATGTCTTTGAGACTTTTCCCCACGGCAATGAGACACATCACCTGATACTCGCGGTCCGACAACTGTTCGTGCAGGGGCTTTTCAAGATCGTGCTCGAGATTGAGTGCCAGCAGCTCCGCAACCGACGCGCTGACGTACCTGCCGCCCGCGATGATCTTGCGGATGGCTTGAACCAGTTCCGTGGGTGCGCTGTCTTTGGATAGGTATCCTGCGGCGCCGCTCCTCAAGGTGCGCAAGGCCAGTTGATCTTCCGGATAGGCACTCAGCACCAAGACGGGGAGCTTGGGGTAAAGCTGTTTCAGCTCCTTGAGCGCCTCCAGACCTCCCTTGCCGGGCATTCCCACGTCCAGAACCACGACGCTCCACTGCCGTTTGCGAAGGTGCTCCATCATCTCCTCGGCGTTCTGCGCCTCGGCAAGGACCGAGCAGTGGAAGTGTTCCGACAGGATCTGCTTCACCCCGTGACGGACGACGGCGTGGTCATCGACGATGAGGATTTTCATGATCGAAACCCCTTCGCGTCATAGCGGCTGATGGAAAGCCTCTCAGACGGCGTTAATCGTTGGATGCGCCTTCTAGTGGAATGCGGAGCGTGACGGTCGTACCCTCTTCGGGGTTCCGCTCGATTTTAGCTTCCCCTCCCAGTAAGAGAGCACGTTCGCGCATGCCTACCAGACCCAGCGAATGAGAGGCGGAGATCTCCTCGTCCGTGATGCCTCGCCCGTTATCGTGGACCTGGAGTAACAAGTTCCCCGTGTGTTCCTGCATGGTAATCGCGGCTTCGGAGGCCCCGGCGTGCCGGGCGATATTCGTCAAGACCTCTTGAAAGATCCGAAAGACACCGGTTGAACGATCGACCGGAAGGGTAATCGTCCGGAGGTAAATGTTCAGGATGCACCGAATGCCGGTCCGGTTCTGGAATTCACGTGCCTGCCACTCGATGGCCGGAATAAGGCCGAGCTGATCCAGGACCACCGGTCTCAGCTCGGTGGCGATCTTCCGTACGGATTGCATGGTCTGGTCGACATGGCCGATGATCGAGGTGGCCCGTTCATGGAGGTCCGATCGTACATCGGCGAGTTGGTCGCGCAGGAAGGCCAGTTCGAGTTTCACACCGGTGAGGGCTTGTCCTAGCTCGTCGTGCACCTCGCGCGCGATTCTCGTCCGTTCCTCCTCGCGGACGGATTCCAGGCGTCCGGTCAGGTTGCGTAGACGCTCTTCCGACTCGTGGAGTTGTACTTCCGCGCGGGTGCGCTCTTCCTCTTCATAAGCCAAGGCGACGAGGTGGCTGGTGGCGATGGCGAACATCCACTCATCCTCCATCCAACGGCGCGGCAGCCCGATATGTTCGTGACAAAGGACGCCTTCCAAACGGCCGAACAGATAGAGGGGGATATCCATCATGGAGGTCACACCCTCCGGCGCGTCGCCGCCATACAGCTGGGCGGTGCGGGTATCCGTGGCAAGGTCGTCGGCGGCGATCATTTGCGAGGTGCTCAAGAGTTGAAAGTAGACCGGGCGCGACGCCACGGGGATGGGGGTGCCCTCGAGATGCCGGTCGCGGCTCAGTTCGTACTGATCGATGCAGTGGAGGGCGTCACGTGGCCCATTGTAGCGCCACAGGCCGACCCGTTCGATCTGAAGGGTTCTGGCGACCAGCTCGGTAATATGCCGAAGTGTGCCGGGTAGGTCGGACCGTTGAAAAATCCGGTTGCGTGTGAAGTCGGTCAGTGCGGACTGCTGTCGGATCAGGCGAAGAGCTCGTCGGCTCCGTTCTTCCTCGATGCGTTTGCGGACGGTGATGTCCGTCGCCATGCCACAAACGGCGTCACATTCCCGGCGGGCGTTAAAGAGGGGGAACTTCACCACCATATAGGTGTGCGGGCCGTCGGGATGCGTGGCACTCTCCTCGAACTCCATCGGAAGTCCGGTCGTCAGCACCTGCCGATCATGCGCCTGCCAATTTGAGACCTGGTTCGCGGGAAACAACTCCTCGTCGGTTTTGCCCCGTACGTCCCTATCCGACAGCTGAATGGTTTCCTCGGTCTTCCGGTTGATCTGCAGGTATCGGCCTGAAGCATCCTTGAGGAAAATCAAGATGGGGCTGTTATTCATGATCGCTTGAAACCGTTCTTGGCTTTCCCGCAGCGCATCCTCCGTCTTCTGCTGAGTCGTGATGTCGCGGAACACCGCGACGCCGCCTTTGATGTGCCCGGACGCCCCACGCAGAGGCCGCGCATTGACGCTCAGCCACCGTCCGTCCGGGCGATGATCGTTTTTCAGCAGCAGGATCACATCATTGAGCGACTCACCGCGGATGGCCCGCACCAACGGCAGTTCCTCGGGGGGATAGGGAGTGGTGCCGTCGGGCAAGAACAGACCGAAGTGCGAAGACCACTTGCTGATGCCGACGTCCGACGGGCCGCTGCCGATGATGCGCCCGGCGGCAGGATTCCACACCTGAAATTCGCCGGTGTGATCGGCGACCACGACGCCGTCGGCGATGCTGTCCAGCACCGATTGCAGCAAGGTAGACTTCTGCCTCAGCTCAGCGGCCATCCGTGCCCGCTCCAGGGCGTAGCGAAGGGAGCGCTGGAGGAGAGGTCCTGTGACTTGTCGCTTGACCAAGTAGTCCTGGGCCCCCTGCTGGATGAGCTGCAAACCGAGCGCTTCATCTTCCAGACCTGTCAGCACCACGATGGGAGTGTGCATGATCGCCTGACGAATGGCCGCCAGCGTGGCGAAGCCTTGGCTGTCGGGCAAGGAGAGGTCGAGTAGAATGAGGTCGATGCCACCGGCCTTGAGACGGCTGGTGGCTTCGCTCAATCGACCGGCCTGGGTGAACGTAAACCGGCGCGGCGCGACCTCCTCGAGCAATGCACGCAACAGCCTGGCATCACCCGGGTTGTCCTCCACCAACAGGATGTGAATGTTGGCCTCGGCCATCGTGCTAACCATTCGCCAGGGGGAGGACGACGATGCCGAGCCAGAAATCTTCGATCGACCGCACCACACGGATGAACTGGTCGAGGTCGACCGGTTTCGTGACATAACAATTGGCGTGCAGATTATAGCTCTTCAGGATGTCCTGTTCATCTTGAGAGGTCGTCAGCACGACGACGGGAATGCGTTTGAGAGACTCGTCGGCCTTGATCTCCGCCAGAACTTCACGACCGTCGCGCTTGGGAAGGTTGAGGTCGAGCAGAATGAGATGGGGACGCGGCGCATGGGCATAGGGGCCTTGCCGCCGAAGGTAGGCCAGAGCTTCCATGCCGTCCTTGGCGATGGTGAGATTGTTGATGACCTTGGCCTCTCGCAGCGCCTCTTGCGTCAGGCGGACATCGCCGGGATTATCCTCCACCAACAGAATTTCGATCGGTTTGACCAATTCAGGGACCATGATAGGGGGGCTCCTTTCTCACCTGTGGAGGGGATGCGCGTCCCGCAACGTGAACCAAAGGTGACGCCTTTGCCCGGCTCAGAGTCGACCCAGATGCGGCCTCCGTGCCGTTCGACGATCTTTCGGCAGATCGCCAGGCCGATGCCGGTTCCAGGATATTCATCGCGATTGTGCAGGCGTTGAAAGATCACGAAGATGCGTTGGGCAAATTGTGGGTCGATGCCGATGCCATGGTCCTGGACCGAGAGCAGCCAGTGGTTCTCCTGCCGCCGGGCCGAGAGATGGATACGCGGCGGCTCCTTCCCGCAGAACTTGATGGCGTTGCTCAGCAAATTTTGCAGGAGTTGCCCCAACTGGCGTTCATCGCCTTCTATCGTCGGCAAGGGGTCGTGTGTGATCGAGGCGCCGCTGTCCTTGATGGCTCCGGTTAAATTGTTCAAGGCGGTGGTCACTACCGCTTCGAGCGACACCGGTTCCCAGGATCTCCCTCCGGTACCGACACGAGAATAGGCCAACAGGTCTTGTATGAGCTGTTGCATGCGGAGCGCGCCGTCGACGGCGAAGGCGATGAATTCGTCCGCTTCCGTGTCGAGTCGCCCCTTGTAACGTCTCCCCAACAATTGTGTGTAACTGCTGACCATGCGGAGGGGCTCCTGCAGGTCATGGGAGGCCACATAGGCGAATTGTTGGAGGTCCGCGTTGGATCGTCCCAGTTCCGTTACCGAAGCTTCCAATTCCTGCCGCGCGCGAATCAGGTCATTTCGTTCCCGTCCCAATTGCCAGGAGGCCCAGATTCCATATCCGGTCAGCGGCAGGATCAGAAGTACACCGATCGCGGCCACGGTCCATACGAGTCGATTGACGGGGGCATAGATCTGGGCGCGGTCCAATCGGAACAACACCAACCAATCGAATCCCGGGTAATCTCCGTAGCCTTTGGTCCAGGCATAACCGGTGACGATGGCGTGACCCCGTCGGCGATGAGTCCCCTCCGTGAATCCTGGCTGAGTTCGTTCCGTCACGGCTTGGGCTTGAGAGGGTAAGTTCAACTTGACCGGACCGCTGGCTGCAGTGACTTCGGGCTTTTTTTCGTCAAGGACGACGCCCTGCCGATCGAGCAGCCCCCAATCGTAGGCCACGTCACCATACCGCAGCCGCCCCTCCTGTTCGAAGATGGAGCGCAGATGGTCGAACGGCACTCGACCGACTACCACGCCAAGAAACGCACCCTGGGGACTGATGATGGGAGCTGTGAAGCTGACGGCCATTTTGCGATGGGAACCGCTCAAGGGCTGGAGAACTTCGGCGTGGGGAACTCTGGTTCGTTGCACGAGGGAGAAGGAGGCGGGATTCAAACCCTCGGCTCCTTCCGCGGGAAGCGTATCCGTGGCCGCTCGCAACCGCCCCTGCGCATCGGAGACACCCAGCCACGAGTAATAGCGATAGAGTCGTTTATACTCCAGGAGGCGGGCGGTCTTGTCTTCTACGGACCCATCTCGAAGAACGCCGTCGTTGGCGAACAATTGAACGTCGCCATACCGTTCGAACATGACTCGATCAAGCGTGTCGGCGACGGCCGCTGCGTTCATGGCCAGTTCCCGGCCTCGTTCCGACACCAGGACAGCCCGCAACACAAAGAGGGCATACAATCCCAGGACGCAGGCGATGAGGAAGCACAGGAGGAGTATCAGCGGCAGGACCCGCACGCTCCAGCTGGGTTTGACCGTTTGAAGGGGAATCGAGGGGACTGTGTTTCGTTCCGCGTCATCCATGACAGCCATACCGTCAGGGTGTCAATGAAAGGCAGGGGCTCATCATACGCTTCATGGCGGACGAAGGTCCATCGTGATTGACTCCTGCGCCGCTTCCGCGTAGGGTCATGGCCGACAACTTGGGCGAAGCTGAATGATACCTAGGCTTCAAAACCTAGGAAGTATACACGGATGACATGATAAAATGTTGGTGATTTCCGGCTCGGTGACGATTCCGGATGGGGAAATCGAACTGTCGGCCGTTCGCTCGCAGGGGCCGGGCGGGCAACATGTCAATAAGGTTTCGTCCGCGATACACCTTCGTTTCAACGTCGTCGAGTCCTCCCTTCCGCCGCTGTACAAAGCTCGGCTGCTGGCCCTGCGAGACCATCGCCTCAGCCGAGAGGGGGTGATCACGATCAAGGTGCAGGAGTTTCGGAGCCAGGAGCGAAACCGGGCCCTCGCGTTGGACCGGCTGCGCGAACTGATTCTGCAGGCCACGCGGTCGCGTGCGCCGCGTCGCCCGACCAAGCCGACCAAAGGTTCCACGCAACGGAGGTTGGAGAGCAAGGCAAAGCGGGCTCGGGTGAAATCGCTGAGAGGAAGGCCAGCCGAGCAATGATGTCGAATGTGGCTAGGTGGCGTGGCTCCGAGCCCCGGCTGAAGCCTGGGATGACGCGGTTCGAAGCGAGGAGGCGAGCCCCACCTTCCAGAGCAGGTAGATGACCCATTTCGAGGGATCGAAGTTGTACCACAAGGGTCCGTTGCGGTAGTCGCTCGGATAGGTGTGGTGATAGTTATGGTAACCCTCGCCGAAGGTCAGGAGCGAAACCAGCCAGGAGTCGCGGCTTGAATCTCCCTTGCCATAGGGTTGCGCGCCCCAGATGTGGCAGACCGAATTGATACAAAAGGTAGAGTTGAGCACGGCGAAGGTCCGTCCGACGCCGGCCAGCATGAATCCCCCGAATGCCCCGTGCCAGCCGTTGTGGATGTAGCCGATGACGAGGGGCAGCGCCAATCCCACCAGCACAATGAGGACATAATTCCGGTGTTGCCACATGGCCACGCGGTCTTGCATGACCCGTGAGCCGAATCGTTCGTCGGCACAGGGCACCGGATCGAGCAGCCAGCCGCAGTGGCTGTACCAAAAGCCACGCTGGGCGTTATAGGGGTCTGCCGGGTCGTCGCAATGGGCATGGTGGCGCAGGTGGTCCGCAGTCCATTTGGCTCCTGAATTTTGGAGGGCCCATCCACCCGCGACCAGCAAGCAGGCCTTCACCCAGTCCGGACAGTCGAAACTACGATGGGTCAAGAGCCGATGATATCCCACAGTGATGCCCAGGCCGCTGATCACGTAGAGGACGGCGAACATGGTCCAGTCCAGCCAGGAATAGCCGAAGATGAACCCGTAGGCCGGAACCGCCACCATTGAGCCGATGACGACCGACCAAAAGAGGAGATAGGTCCAAAATTTGTGGTGGATGCGGTTGACGACATCAACCGGAACCGCGCTGTGGGACGGCTGTTGCACCCCCTCACAATAATCAAGCGTCAGGGTTTTCGCAAGTGTCTTTTCCGGCCTGGCAGGCCACGGTTCCGCAGCCGGACGTCCGCTCCGGCGACGACGCGGTTTTCGCAAATTGATTCTCGAACGCAGGGGGATGGGATACAGTGGCGACACCGATACGGGAGGGTACGTATGGAGACCATCGGCGCCCCGGCTTCGTTCCCCATCGACTTGCGGCAATATCCACGCGTGCGCATTCCTGCGCCGTTTGTCTGCTCGCTCTCGCGGTTGGGGCTCGCCAAGTGGCTGATGCGCGGCGGCCATGATATCGGCGTCGTGTTCGATGTCTCGATGAAGGGGGCCAAGGTGATGAGCGAGGCCGGGATGCAGCGCGGCGACCGCCTGTCGGTCAGCCTCGCCCTGCCCAACCAAGCTTCGCCGATGTTGGTGGAGGAAGCCGCGGTCCGCTGGGAAAAGGATCAGGTCTATGGATTGGAATTTGTCGCGATCTCTCCAGTGGCCGAAATGCGGCTGAAAAAGTTTATGGCCCTCACGACCAAACCCGTGATCTAGGGTGGCTCTCGCTCCGATCGATTCCCGCCGCAAGCTGAGATTGCGCTCCATGCCTTGTTTCCCTACAATACCCTCCCCATTATCACACCATGTCCAGAACGAAGTCCCGACACCACCGGCCGCATCACCGGCTCTACCACCCCCTGTACTGGCCGACCTGGATCGGGTTGGGCCTCTTCCGCATGCTGGCGCTGCTTCCCTATCACTGGCAGTTGGCGCTCGGACGGCAATGCGGCCGCCTGTTGCACAGTTTGCTGACGAAACGGCGCGAGATCGTCCGGATCAACTTGTCCCTCTGCTTTCCTGGCCAGGGACAGAAAGAGCGGGACCGGGTCGCCTTGCATTGCTTCGAGTCCATGGGCATGGGGGTTGTGGAGATCGCGCTGGCCTGGTGGGCGAAAGATCCTCGTGATCACTGCGCCTGTGCCATCAAGGGTCTGGAACATATCCGGGAGGCGCTTCAGCGTGGGAAAGGCGTGTTACTGTGCGGCGCTCATCTGCATACGGCCGAACTTGCCGGACGATTCATGTCGTTGGAGCAACCGGTGGCCATCGTCTATCGACCGCAGAACGATGTGGTGGCGGAAATGGTGTCGAGCCGGTGCCGCAGCCGCTACTATTCCGAGCTGATCCAGCACCGCGACATGCGCGGGATCCTGCGGGCGCTCTCACACAATCGTGTCGTGTGGTATGCGCCGGACATCGATGCAGGGTCGAAACGGAGCGTGTTCGCTCCGTTCTTCGGTGTGCAGGCGGCTTCGCTCACGGCGACGTCGCGTTTGGCCAGGGTGAGCGGCGCGGCGGTCATCCCCTGTTTCTACTATCGACGGAACGACGGCACGGGGTATGACATTGAGGTGGGGGAGGCTCTCGACCACTTTCCGTCGGGCGAAGTGTTGCAGGATACCGTGCGCATCAACCACCTGATCGAGGGCGCCGTCAGTCGAGTCCCCGAGCAATATTTCTGGCAGCATCGTCGATTCAAGAGCCGTCCGCCCGGCGAGCCTCCCATCTATAAAAAATAACCATTCTCCCTCTCCCGTCTGATCCTCGTAGGAGCGATGCGTCGCTTCGGTAACGTCTTGCCGAATGCGTGGAAGTGTTCGGTCCTTCTCCGCCTGTGGGTTATACTGGGCTGCCAGACGTTCAGATCGAAAAGCAGCAGCGCCATGGACCAGATCGACCAGGTTCCTGACAAGGGCATCGACCTCCGCCACCATGCACGCTGTGCCGTTCCGCCGACCTGCCTGCTGTCGTTTCGGCGGTTTGCACCGTCCCTGGCATCGCAGGGCGATCCGGAAGGCGAAGGGCTGGTGCTCGATCTCTCGATCGGGGGGTGCAGCATTCAAAGTGAGGCGGCGGTTCAGCTTGGTGATGCCTTGACCGTGATTTTGTTGTTGGCGGGCGAGACCTCTCCCATCATGGTCGATTTGGCGTTAGTACGTTGGGCTGACGGTTCACGCTTCGGACTGGAGTTCATATCGATGGGAACGGCCGAATTGCAGCAGCTGCAGCGGTTTCTCGTCAGCGTTGAAGGCCGCGGCTGATTCGCACGGCCTGCCGCATCTTCCGGCGGAGAGGACGATGGAAGTTATGAAAAATCTTCGAAAGTCGCGCCGCGTAGCGGTTGATTGTCGATTGGCGTTCAACGGGGAGGATGACATCTCGGGGGAGGCGGAGGTCGTAGATCTTTCCTTCACCGGCTGTATGGGCAGGTCCGAGCAGGTCATGCAACCGGGAATCCAGATGAAGGTCTCTTTGTTTCTGTCCGACGGGCATGACTGGCCGGTTCGAGTAGACGAAGCGATCGTGAGATGGGCGAGGGGCGGGGAGTTCGGCATGGAGTTCGTCTCCATGCGGCCGCCGCAACTGCAACGCATCCAGCAATTTCTCATCAAGGCCAAACCGCTAGGAAGAGGCCCGGACGAAGCCTGACGGCCACGGCATTGCTTTCATTCAAACGGTTCTCCTACAATTTCGCGACCGTGGGCTGACTTCCTTTCCTCCGGAGCTTGGTCGCATCACATGGTCGAGCGGGTGGGACGCACCATCATCGCGGGTTACGCGTACCTGGCCGATTTAGCCGCGCTGTCTACGCAGGCCTGTTTCGACTTGGTCCTGCCGTCCAAGCAGGGGCGTCGCGAAACCCTACGAGTGCTGAGCAGGCAGGTTCTGTTCACCGGCGTCGATGCCCTTCCGGTGACGACCGTCATTGCCCTCCTCCTCGGCATCATCATCATTACTCAGGCGGGAACGCAGCTGCCTCGACTTGGCGCCGGTGGGCTCGTGGGGAGCATCATCGTGGTGACGGTCATTCGAGAGCTCGGTCCGTTGCTGACGGCCTTTATCGTGGTCGGCCGATCCGGCACGGCCATTGCGACCGAGCTGGGGAATATGTCGGTCACCCGGGAGGTCATGGCGCTTCGGCTCATGGGGATTCCGATCAGTCGATTTGTCATCATGCCGCGAATTGTCGGGATGGTGCTGTCGATGATCTGTCTCACCCTCTACTTCGATGTGGTGGCGGTGCTCGGTGGGTATCTCGTCGCCAATGCAGAGCTCACCATTCCCCTCTCAGCCTTTCTCGACGGCGTGGTCAAGGCGCTCTCCTCGACGGATGTCGTGTTGACCGTTCTGAAGGGAGTGGGCTTCGGTGCCGCGGTGGCGGCGGTCTGTTGCCGCCATGGGCTGGCGGTCGGATCGTCCTTCACCGAAGTCCCGCAACAGACCACGCGGGCGATGATCAATTCGATCGTGTTGTGTCTGGTCATCGATGTCCTGATTACGGTGCCGCTGTACCTATGACGGAGATGGCGCTTTGGTTCGATCGGGTGGCGATGGTGTTGACCGGCAGCCGCTTTCGGCTCGACCTGAATGTGCGGATTGAGGCCGGAACGTGTGTGATCCTGGTAGGACCCAGCCGATCGGGCAAAAGCGCAGCGATGGAACTGGCTGCGGGCGTGGCGTCGCCTGAATCCGGTCGGGTGGTGATGCTGGGGTATGACTGGGCGCAGCTGGAGGAGGAGGCGAGGATCCTCCTCCGGTCTCGGGTGGGGGTCGTTTTGCAGCAGCCGGGACTGCTGAGCAATATGACGCTGTTCAACAATGTCGCGTTGCCCCTGCGGTATCACCGGCCATCGATGGCGGAAGGGGAGCGGGAGCGTCTGGTCATGTCGCATTTGGAACGGTTGGGAGTGGCGGAGAGCCTGGACCGGTTTCCGGCCGACTTGAATCAAGGCGAGGTGCGGCGGGGCGCTGTGGCCCGCGCGATGGTATTGGGCCCAGAGGTGCTGGTGCTGGATGATCCCGTCGCCGGTTTGGATGCCGAGGCGGTGCTCCGGCTGAGAACCTATGTGAATCAGGAGCGGGCGGTCCGTTCCTTGACGGTCGTTGCTGCCTTGCGCGGATACTCTCCCTTCATGGAAGAGGCAGACCGCCTGTTGCTGCTTTGCGATGGGCTGGTGGAGGCCGATGGTCCGCAGGTGAAGGTGGCGAGCGAGGTGTCCGACCGGTTTCAATCGTATGTGCAGGAAAGCTTGGCGAGGGAGTCGGGTTCTGAGCTGAAGGGATAAACAAGAGCCATGCATTACTCCCATCGGTTGTCGAGCGGGCGCGTGGCGCAGATTGTGGGAACGTTCGTGCTGATTCCGGCATTGATTCTGGTGACGGCGGCTTTCTGGATGTCCAAGACCGAGCATCTGTTTTCGCCGAAGTATCACCTCAAGGCCAGCCTGAGCAAGTCCTACGGCCTGGAGCCGGGGGCGCCGGTCGTGGTGTCCGGCATCAGGATCGGACGAGTGGAGCAGGTCGACCTCAACGATCGTGGAACGGTCGATGTTCTGCTGCGGCTGTTGACGCGTTATCAAGAGATGGTAAGGGACAATTCAGAATTGCGCATCACCAAGAGCGGCGTGCTGGTGGGGCAGACCCAGGTGGAAATCGGCATGGGTACTTCCACCAGCCCTGTCCTGCCTGACGGTGCCCCCATCCATGTCGTCGAACCGCGAGATATCGGTGACCTCGTCAATGAGGTCGAACCGGTCTTGGCGGCGGTGAAACAGACGTTGCTGCGGGTCGACCAGATGACACAGGATCTTCAAAGCGGGCTCCAAGCCGGGAACAAGGCTCTTGAGCAAGTGGCCCAAGCGACGAAAGACCTGCCTGCGGTCGTGGCCTCAGTCCAGCGCACGGTGGGGTCGTTAGAGCAGACCGCAACCGCCCTTCCGGCGATGACCGGCTCGGTCAAGCGCACCCTGAGCATGGTAGATCGAGTCACGGCCGATGTGCAACACACGACGAGTCAATTGCCGGCCTTGTTGGACAGTACACGATCGACCTTGACCAGCGTGAAGCGTCTGTCCGATTCGGTTGAAGAAGTGAGCCAGGAGTTGCTCCCGGTCGTGCAGACGGCGCAGGTGACGTTGGCGGACCTGTCTGTCCTGGTGCGAGGAGCGAAACAGACGTTTCCGTTCAACCGATTTGCCCAAAACGCCGGGCCTCCTCCCAAAGACCGGGCCTCGCCCGCTGCTCCCACGCTTCCCAGCTTGCGAGGCGATCAGATCCGGCCATGATGAAGCTGTCGCTTGCCGTTGGTCTTCGCTGGTGCTTCCTAACGGGATCACTATTCGTCGGCTGCACGGGCCCACCTCCATCCCCTGGACTTTCCGAACAGGAGCCGAAGGCCTCGCCGGTGCAGGCATTGCGCGAGCAGGGCCATCGATGGCTCGCCAAGGGGGACCTTGGGCGGGCCGGGGAGTTCTTCCTGTCGGCTCGACGGATGGCGGAACGGCTTGATGACAACCCGAGCCTCATCGGTGTCCTGCATGACCTGGGAGCTGTTGCTTCCGGGCGAGGGGATGGAGCGTCCGAACTCGAATACCAGATGCAGGCTTTGGCCATTGCGCAGGCATATGGAAATCAGGCCCTGCTGGTTGAAAGCCTTACCACTCTGGGAGCGGCGCGGCATCGAGTCGGACAACCGGCTGCCGCCGAACAACTCTACCGGCAGGCTTTGGAACTGGCTCTGCGGACGGAGGATCGTGCGGCTGCGGCGGCGTTGCGGAACAATCTAGGCTTGTTGCGGCTCGAGCGGGGTGATCCCGAGCAGGCCGAAGCCCTGTTTCGCCAGGCTTTGGCTCTCAATGAGGCATTGGGCGATGGGGCTGGGGCGGCGAGCAACCACGTCAACCTGGGGTTGGCGGCGGAACGGCGACAGGCGTATGACGCAGCAGAGGGCGAATACCTACAGGCCTTGGAGTCGGACAAGGCGGCGGAACGCCAGCCTGAGATTGCGGCCGACTTGCTGCGGCTGGGCCGAGTGGCCGGTCGCCAGGGGTTCCACGATCGCACCTTGGACTACTCGAAGCGAGCCTACCGGAGTTACTCTGCTCAGGGAAACCTTTTGCATGCGAGATCGGCCTTGGCGCAGGCCATGGAGGCCGCGGAACGGCTGGGGCGGAAAGAGGAAGTCCTGCGCCTGGAACGTGAGTTGAATGGGCCGGCGGCTGTTTCTCGACCGAGATAGGACCTGTGCGCGATCGAGCACAGGCGGGATGGTGCTACTTGATGGCGACGGCTTTGACTTCCTTGTAGGTGGTGTGGCCCTGAAGGACCTTTTCGATGCCGTCTTGGACCAACGTCGTCATCCCTTCTGCCATGCCGAGTCTGAGCATTTCCTCGGTTTTGGCTTTGTTCTGAATGAGCCGCTTCATGTCGTCGGTTCCGAGCAACAACTCATGGAGGGCCACCCGCCCCTTCAAGCCTGATCGATTGCAGACGTCACAGCCCTTGCCGCGGTACAGGCGGAACGAGTTGTCATACACGATCCCGCGCTTGTCCCAAAACTCTGCCCCATACCCCTGTCGAAGTTCCTCGAACTCTTCCTGGGACGGTTGATAGGCTTCCTTGCAATCCTTGCAAATTCGTCTCGCCAACCGTTGGGCCAGCACGCCCAACATGGCATCGGCGAAGCTGAAAGAATCGCATCCCATGTCGAGCAAACGGGTGATGGTTTCGACGGCGCTGTTCGTATGGAGGGTGCTGAGGACGAGGTGGCCCGTGAGGGAGGCCTCGATGCCGGTGTCGGCGGTCTCTTTGTCGCGCATTTCACCGACCATGATGACATCCGGGTCGGCTCGCAGGAAGGCGCGCATCGCCCCGGCGAACGTGAACCCGATTTTGGGGTTCACTTGAACCTGGCGCAGCCCATATTGCGTGATTTCAACAGGGTCTTCCGCCGTCCAAATTTTGATGTCCGGAGTGTTGATGTAGCCCAAGACGGAATGGAGCGTGGTGGTTTTCCCGGATCCCGTCGGGCCCACGCACAGGATGATGCCGTAGGGTTTCGCGGCAATATTTTTGATCTCGCGCAAGTTCCGCTCTGAGAATCCCATTTTTTCCACGGGAATCGGTTCGCTCGCGGCGAGAATACGCATGACGACGTCTTCGTTGTATCCGGCTGTAGGAATCGTGGCGACGCGTAACTCGATTTCTTTGTTGTCGCCGAGCTTGAACTTAATCTTGCCGTCCTGCGGTTTGCGTCGTTCGGCGATGTCGAGACTGGCCATGATCTTCAAGCGCGAGACAATGGCGCGGCGATAACTCGGGGGGATCTTCATGTACTCGAAACAGTCACCGTCGACTCGAAAGCGCACGATGGTGTCGCGTTTATCGCCGTACGGCTCGATATGAATGTCGGAGGTGCCTTGCCGGAAGGCATCGGCGATGATCTGGTTCGCCAGGCGCACGATGGCATTGTCGTTTTCGTCCAGCCCTGCCGTTGAGGCGTCCTCCGCCGCCTCGGCCTGTGCTTCGTTCACCAATTCGCCGAGAATGTCGGAGACATTCTCGTTCAGTTTGGTGCTGGGTTCCGGCGTACCGCCGGTGCTCGTGAGAAAGAGGGCGATATCGCGCCGCAGGCTGACGGCAAAGCGAATGTTCAGGCCGGGGAAGGTACGTTTGATGTCCTGAACGCGATCCAGGTCACCGGGGTCATCGGTGAGAATTTCAATCGCCGATCGGTCCCGCTTGAGCGGCATCCAGTGATTTTTTTTTAAGTAGTCGACGTTGAGGTTCTTCAGGAGTTCGATGTCGGCGATGGTGCGCTCGTTATATTCGATGTAGGGGCACTTGTGAAATTGGGCCAATGACTTGCCGAGATCCGCTTTGGGGACTTTGTACTTCTCGATCAACAAGGATTCGATATCGGAAGTCCCCTTTTTGGCTTCAGCGAGTGCATTGTCCAAGTCGTTCTGACTGATTTTGCCGGCCGTCAGTAGATAATCGAACTTCGACGGGGCTTTCTTGGATGTCTTGCGAAGGCTGTAGAAGGCGGTCCCGAGCGACTTGGCGATTTCCGCGACACATTCCTCATCCTTCCGCGTGAAACGACCGCCGCTTTTTTTGTTCAGCAGCTGGATCACACCCATTAGGAACTTATTCTCGGCTACGATCGGATAGGTGAGGACCTGTTTCGTCTTGAAGCCGGTGCTCTTATCGTAGGCAGGGTCGTGTGTGAGCGCGGGGTGAATCACGCTCAGTTCCGCTTGGCTGTATGCGTCTCCTACGTTCACTGGTCGAAGGTATTTCGCGCAGAACCCTGCGAGGCTTTGCTCGGTAATCGGAATGCGCACTTCTTGCACGGCATCCAGATGCGGCACTTTGGAGAAAATCTCTTTCTTTTCCGCGTCGACCACGAACAGGGTGAGATCTTCTGCGTCGAAGCATCCCAGGATCTCATGGCGGAGGTCGAGCAGGATCTGATCGAGATCGGAGGCGGCGAGAATTTGTGAACTGATTCGCTTGACGTTTTCGGCGAAATTGGATTTGAGGGGCGTGTCGGCAACACCGGGAAGCGGAGGTTTGGGCTGCATCAAGTGGTCTCCAGCAGCAGATCGAGCGTGGGGCGCCGTATGTTCGTCAGGGTGGCGATGCCGATGGTAGCCATGGGTGTATGAAGCGGGACACAGGCTTCGATCGCTTCTGTGGGGGTCAGTGTATCGCAACAAGGAGGCAAGGCAAGCAAAACGAATTTTCCCAGAGCGGGCGTTCGAGAATCGGGGCGGAGAAGACCGGTAGGGGATCAGGTTGCGTCCGTGATCCACGCAGAGAGAGTGGCCAATACCTGATCAGGAGCGGTTTTGATGGTCTCGCCGGTCTGGCGACGTTTCAATTCGACCTGACCCTGGGCCAACCCCTTATCGCCGATCACCAAGTGGTAGGGCGCTCCGATGAGATCCGCGTCGTTGAACTTCACGCCGGCTCGCTCTTCGCGATCATCCCACAGGACTTCAATGCCGGCCTGCTGGAGGGATTGATACAGCTGCCCGGCGAGCTGTGTCACCGGTTCCGATTGGCTGAGCGGAAGCAAGGTGACATGGAAGGGAGCGATGGGGAGCGGCCATTTGATTCCCTTGGCATCGTGGTTCTGTTCGACGGCTGCAGCTGCGACCCGGCTCACGCCGATTCCATAACAACCCATGACGGCGAACTGTTCTTGGCCTTGCGCATCTAGGAACGTCGCCTTCATGGCTTGGCTGTATTTGGTTCCCAACATGAAGACATGTCCGACCTCGATGCCCTTGGCGGTTTTCAAAATCCCGTCTTTTCGCGGAGAAGCGTCTCCGGCCTGTGCATTGCGGAGGTCTGCGAATTGTGCGACCGTGAAGTCCCGATCCCAATTGGCGTCGAAGAAGTGGGTATCGGCTTGATTCGCTCCCACGACGAAGTTGGCCATGGACTGAACCGTCCAGTCAGCCAAGATTCTGATCTGCTTCAGCCCGACGGGGCCGACGAAGCCGGCCGGCGCTCCGGTCAGGCTTGGAACGCGTTCCGGCTTGACGAGTTCCACATCGGTGACGCCCAGGAGACGTTTGAGCTTGATCTCGTTGACTTCATGATCGCCGCGGACAAGCACGGCCACGGCCTCAATCCCCGTGTCGTACAGCAGAGTCTTCACCAGCTGCTGGGGGGTGATCTTCAAAAAGGCAGTGACATCCTCAACCGTCCGGCGGTTCGGTGTCTTCACGGCGGTCAGCGGGCGGCGCGTCTCTTCGTTGGAGGCTTCCGGCGGCAGGACTTCTGCCCGCTCCACGTTGGCCGCATAGGTGCCTTGTTCACTGTAGACGATGGTCTCTTCGCCCGTCTCGGCCAGCACCATGAATTCGTGCGACGAGGTGCCGCCGATCAAGCCCGTGTCGGCCTCTACGGGACGGAAGGTGAGGCCGCAACGTGTGAAGATGCGGTTATAGGCTTCATACATTTTCTGGTAACTCAGTTTGGCCGCCGCTTCGTCCCGGTCGAAACTGTAGGCATCTTTCATGATGAATTCGCGTCCGCGCATCAGGCCGAAGCGGGGGCGGATCTCATCCCGGAACTTGGTCTGGATCTGATAAAAATTGAGCGGCATCTGGCGGTAGGACCGAACCTCGCGCCGGAACAAATCGGTGATCACTTCCTCATGCGTCGGTCCCAGGCAGAAATCCCGTTCGTGGCGATCTTTGAAGCGGAGGAGTTCTTTGCCGTAGAAGTCCCAGCGTCCCGTTTCGCGCCAAAGTTCGGCGGGGGAAGCCACCGGCATCAGCACTTCTTGGGCGCCGGCACGATTCATTTCTTCGCGGACGATGCACTCGATTTTTCGGAGCACGCGCAGGCCCAGCGGCAGATAGGTGTAAATGCCGGCGGCAACTTTCCGGATCATGCCGGCTCGCAGCATGAAGCGATGGCTGACGGTTTCAGCCTCGCCTGGATCTTCACGGAGTGTTGGGATAAGGGTTTCGGAGACGCGCATAGGTCAGGGAGCGATCAAGCGTTCGATGTCATTCCAGAAGGCAAAGATCATGATGCCGACAAGGAGCACCAGCCCCACCTGCTGCGCCAGCTCCCTCTGCCGGTCCTCCAACGGTTTCCGGCGGACCGCCTCGATAAAGAAGAAGAGCAAGTGCCCGCCGTCCAGAATCGGGATCGGCAAGAGGTTGAGGACGCCGAGGTTGATGCTGAGCATCGCCATGAGAAACACCAAACTTGAGGTGCCCTGTTCGGCCGCGTCACCGGCGGTCTTCGCGATTGTGAGCGGTCCACCGACGTTCTTCCGGGAGATTTCGCCCGTGATGATCTTGTAAATGCCCACGACGGTCAGTTCGGTCCAACTCCAGGTTGCTTGGGCCCCGAGCAGCGGAGCCTGGAGCGGATTGTTCGTCTGCAGGACGGTCTGGTTCTGGGCCGAGATCCCGATCTTGCCGACTTCGACGGCCTTCCCATCGACAGTGGTTTTTTCGGCCATCGGCGTCACCGTCAGGGTCTCTGACGCGCCCTTTCGGAGGATATCGAACTGCAGCGCACGGTTAGGGTTTTCTCGCACAAACCCGGTCATCTGAGACCAGGTGTGAATGTCATGGCCCTCGATGCGTACAATGCGGTCTCCGGCTGCCAGGCCAGCGCTCTGGGCACGCGATCCGGGAATGACGGCCGTGATGACTGGAGCCCGCTCTTCGACGCCTAATTGGTACACGACGACCGGTTTCCCGTTTTCCTCCAGAGTGGTTTTGCTGGGCGTGACCAGCGTGGTCTTGATTTGGCCGCCACGCGTGAAATCGAGAGTGAGTTGCCTGCCGTTACTTTGGGCGACGGCCTTCAGCAGTTCGGCGCTGGTGGAAATTTCCTTCTCGTTCACCCGGATGACGCGATCGCCCGGTTTCAAACCGGCTTGGTCGGCAGGGGACCCCGGCAGTACCGCTTCGATCTCCGGCACGATATCCTTGAAGCTTGGGATCGGCAGGGTGTACCCCAGTCCGATGTAAGTCGTATAGATCAAGTAGGCCAGAATGAAGTTGAAAATCGGCCCGGCGGCAACGATGAGAGTTTTGCCCCATAACGACTGGTGAGCGAAAGCCCGTTTCTTCTCTTCGGGCGTGACGGTTTCGTGTTCATCCTCCCCGAAGAGTTTGACATAGCCGCCCAATGGCACCACCGAGAGCAGGTATTCCGTTTCCCCGATCTGGCGCCCGAAAATCTTCGGTCCGAATCCCAGCGAAAACTTGAGTACCTTGACGCCGACCCAACGGGCGGCCAAGAAGTGCCCCATCTCATGAAAGGCAACGAGTACGCCCAAGACGACCAAGAACGGCAAGGCCCAATGGGTCAAGAGCGAGACGAAATCAGGCGACCACGCAAAGGCTGTTCCCACAACCACTCCTTGGGTTCAGAGTATTACCGTGTCAACGCGTGTACCAGGGACTCGGCTTTGTCACGCGCCCATCGGTCGGCTTCCAACGCGGCCTCCAAGCCGTCGATTGGACGGGGCGCATGTGCTTCCATTGTACTCCGAATGATATCAGGAATATCGAGAAATCGAATTCCATCCTGGAGAAATGCGTCCACGGCCACTTCGTTGGCGGCATTCATGGTCGCGGGCATGGTGCCTCCAATCCGCAACGCCTCATACCCAAGCGACAGACAGGGAAACCGATCGTGGTCGGGTTTGAAAAAGGTCAGCTTGCCGATCTCGGTTAGGTCCAGCGACGGAAGTTCCAACGGCATTCGCTCCGGGTAACGCATGGCATAGGAAATGGGTGTCCGCATGTCCGGAAGACCCAACTGCGCAATCACCGATCGGTCGCGATACTCCACCAACGAATGGATGATGCTTTCGCGATGGACCAAGACTTCGATATGGATTTCCGGGATGTCGAACAGCCAGCGTGCCTCGATGACCTCCAACCCTTTGTTCATCAGGGTGGCGGAGTCGATGGTAATCTTCGCCCCCATCTTCCAATTCGGGTGTTGGAGCGCGCGTTCGGGACCGACCTGTTGCAATTGCTCGCGTGAACAGTCCCAGAGCGGTCCTCCCGAGGCTGTCAGGATGATGCGCTTGACGTCCTCCCGCCGATGACCTTCAAGAGATTGGAAGATGGCGCTATGTTCGCTGTCGACCGGGAAGATGCGGACGTGGTGTTTCTGAGCCTCTGCCTGCATCAAGGCTCCGGCCATGACCATCGGCTCCTTGTTGGCGAGGGCGATCTGTTTACCGGCCCGAATGGCCGCCAAGGTGGGAACGAGCCCGGCACCTCCTACGATAGCCGAGACGACCAGTTCGGCCTCAGTTGCCTGGGCGACCTCCGCCACACCGCCGTTCCCCGCGAGAATTTTCACCGGCAGATCGACACAGCGGTCCCGGAGCCGTGCGGCGGCCGACTCATCGGCGAGCGCGGCAAGCGCCGGGCGAAAACGGCGGATCTGCGTTTCGAGTTTCTCGTCGTTCGAGCCGGCGGTCAGACCGATGACGCGAAACTCCTGTGGGAATCGCTCGACGATGTCGAGGGTGTTCGTGCCGATCGAGCCGGTCGAACCCAGGATGACGATGTTCTTCATAACGTGCTCCACAATAGTCGGATGAAAATTCGTCATCCGGAGATGGCGAACATGACATAGTAGTAGAAGGCCGGACCCGTGAACAAGAGGCTATCCAAGCGATCGAGCATGCCCCCATGTCCGGGAATCAAGGCGCCGGAGTCCTTGATGCCCGCCCCGCGTTTGATGGCGGATTCCGCCAGATCGCCCACGAGGCCCGCGAAGGTCAGTCCGATGCCGAGCAACAGGCAGTCCAGCAGGGACATGGCGGGAAGGAACCAGGAGCGGGCCGCGAAAGCGAGGGCAGCGGCCAATACCATGCCGCCGGCCAGCCCTTCGTAGGTTTTCTTGGGGCTGATCACCGGGGCGAGCGGATGCCGCCCCATCGTTTTCCCGACAATATAGGCTCCGGTGTCTCCGGCCCAGGTGACGAGCAGGACGAAAAAGATCAACGCCACTCCGTCGGGGAGGGCTCTGATGAGCAGGAGATAACTCAAGGTCAGGCCCAGGTAGAGCGCTCCCATGACCAGAACCATGCCGTCGGCCAAGGATTCGCGGAGGGGTTTGGTCGTGATCAGGGGCATGCACAGGGCCATGATGATTGTGCCGAGGAGCACGGTGTGGAGTGAGAGCAACGCAGGCCACTGTACGCTTCCCAGCAAGAGGCCGGTGGCACCGACACCCAGCCATCCCCACCAGGGCCAGACCGCCGTACCGAGGCGAAGGCGGTAAAACTCTCCGACCGCCACCATGCCACAGACCGCCACGAGGATGAAGAATGCGAGGGGGCCAAAATCGTGAATCAGGACGTAGAGGAGCGGAAGGAAGACGGCGGCGGTGAGGACTCGGCGCACGGCCTCAGACGATGGGCGAGGACGAGCCGGATCCATACGCTTCTGCATCGGCTCCTCGCACTGGATAACTCCCGGTTTCACCACGAAGAGACTAGGAGGAGACGCTGCTGAGTACGCGCCCGAATCGCCGCTCGCGCCGCTGGTATTCGATCAGCGCGACCAACATTTCACGCCGCCGGAAGTCCGGCCAGAGCGTCTGGGTGAAGTAGAGTTCCGTGTAGGCCAACTGCCATAGTAAAAAGTTGCTGATACGGGTCTCGCCGCTGGTGCGAATCAACAGATCGGGGTCGGGGAGGTCGTGCGTGTACAAGGCCTGTTGCATCGTACGCTCATCGATTTGATCCACGGAAAGGCGTCCTGTCTGAACCGCTCGGGCCAAGTCCTTCGCTGCATCCACAAGCTCGGCCCGGCCGCCGTAGCTGAGGGCGACATTGAGGGTCAACTTCGTGAGGTGCGCGGTCTCCCGCTCCGTGGCACGTACAATCTGCAACGCGGCCGGGGGAAGGGCGGAGACCCGGCCGATGGTTTGAAACCGTACGCCCTGTTCGATGAGGCTCGATCGTTCGGTGGAGAGGTAATGCTCCAGCAGCCCCATCAACGCTGAAATTTCCTGTGCCGGCCGGTTCCAGTTCTCCTGAGAAAACGCATAGATGGTGACGATCTTGATCCCGAGTTCGAGCGAGAGGGTGATGAGTTCACGAACGGACTTGATGCCCTCTTGGTGACCGGCAATACGCGGTAGCCCGCGCAATTCGGCCCAGCGACCGTTCCCGTCCATGATGACGGCAAGATGTCTTGGGAGCAGTTCCGGTTCGAGTTTCGCGAGCAGATCCGAGTCAGAGGCGGGATCGATATCACTTGATCGAGAATCGTTCATAGAACGGGGCGTTTACCTTGTTCCGTTTCAGATATTCTCCGAAAAATTAATGCGAGTCTAGCGGTCGGGTACGCCAAAGTCAAACAGTATTTCCCGATTTCGCTGTATTTGCCTGCGGTTCGATGGCCTGCGCATTGCGACGGCGGAAATGAGTACGTTATACTCCCCCGACACAGACCGAAGGAGAACTCCATGGGACAGGAGAACGCCGTTGCGCTCGGCCGGTTCGGCATGACGGATCGGGAGGTCGAGCAGGCGCTGGGACGGGTCAAGGTCTCCAGCGTCGACTACGCCGACCTCTACTTTGAATATTGCCAGTCCGAGTCGGTCTCTATGGAGGAAGGGATCGTCAAACGGGCGGCGAAGAGCATTGGGCAGGGGGTCGGTGTTCGGGCAACCGTCGGCGAGAAGACCGGATTCGCCTATTCTGATGAATTGACCCCTAAGGACCTGAATATCGCGGCGGACACGGCACGCTATATCGCCGATTCCGGCCAGCTGTCCGCTCCGATCCCCGTCACGCAACAACCAGCTCCGGCCCGGAATCTCTATCCGCATGACAGGGCCGATGTGGAAGTGGCAACGCGGGATCGTGTAGCGCTCCTGAATGCGATCGATGCGGAAGCTCGTCGCTACGATCCTCGCATCAAGAATGTCCTGGCCTCCTACAATACCGAGTATAAGGTCATGTTGGTGGCGACCTCCGACGGAGTGATGGTCGGCGACATCCAACCGCTGTCGCGACTGCAGGTCACCTGTATTGCGGAGGAGGGGGGGAATCGACAGATCGGCACGTTCGGCGGTGGCGGACGGATTGGGCTGGAATATTTTCAGGCTGACCAACGGTATTTGCAGTTCGCCCGGGAGGCGGCTCGAGAGGCGATCCTCAACTTGAGCGCAGTCGAGGCTCCGGCTGGAGTCATGCCGGTCGTGCTGGGGGGAGGTTGGCCCGGTATCTTGCTGCACGAGGCGATCGGACATGGGCTGGAGGCGGATTTCAACCGCAAGAAGACTTCGGCCTTTTCCAATCTCGTGGGAAAGCGCGTGGCATCGGACGTCTGCACGATTGTGGATGACGGCACGTTGCCGTTTCGTCGGGGCTCCTTGAACGTGGACGACGAGGGAATCCCGACCAGTCGCACTGTGCTGATCGAACGGGGAATTCTTCGCGGTTACATCACCGATAAGTTGAATGCGCGACTGATGGGCATTCCCCTGACCGGTAATGGGAGGCGCGAGAGTTATCAGAGTGTGGTCCTGCCGAGGATGACCAATACGTTCATGTTGGCCGGTGAGTCGGACCCGCATGACATCATTAAGTCGGTGAAGAAGGGGCTCTACGCCGTGTCGTTCGGCGGGGGCCAGGTCGATATCACCAACGGAAAATTTGTCTTCTCAGCCAGCGAAGCCTACCTGATCGAAGACGGACGTATCACCAGGCCGGTCAAGGGCGCAACGTTAATCGGCAACGGCCCGGAAATTTTGACCAAAGTATCCATGGTCGGACATGACTTGAAACTTGATGAAGGAATCGGCACCTGTGGCAAAGAGGGGCAATCGGTGCCGGTCGGTGTCGGGTTGCCGACCATTCGCATCGATGAAATCACGGTCGGCGGAACGAAGGCCTGAGCCATGACCCAACGGATCGGCGAACAGGACTATACGACGATTGCGCAAGATCTTCTTGGCCGGGCGGTGAAACACGGCGCCACGGCGGCGGATGTGATGGTGGCGGACGGGGAAACCCTATCCGTGCAGGTGCGCATGGGGGCCGTCGATCGCTTGACCAAGGCGCGAGAGAAGCGGCTGGGGCTGCGGGTGTTCTTCGGGCAGCGCTCGGCTAGCGCGTCGACCTCCGACTTTTCCCATGACTCCCTCGACCGGTTCGTCGGTGAAACCTGTGCCTTGGCCCAGGCCGTGGTGGAGGATCCGGTGTCGGGCTTGCCGGACCCGGGACAGTATGCAGCGGACTCGCCGGACCTGACGATCTATGACCCCACGAAGCTACAGACCGATCAGCAGATCGAGTTGGCGCTGCGCGCCGAACGGGCCGCATTCGACGCCGATTCGCGAGTAACGAACTCGGAAGGCGCCGAGTGTGATTCGTCCTCAGGCCGTGTCATCCTGGCCAACAGTCATGGATTCCTCGGACAGTATGCCAACAGCAGCTTTTCGCTCTCCGTGTCGCCGATCGCTTCGGATGGCGCCGGCATGCAACGGGACTATTGGTACGGGGTGGATCGATCGTTCGCCAAGTTAGAGAGCCCGGAGAGGATCGGCCGCGAGGCCACGCGTCGGACCGTCAGAAAGTTGGGGGCTCGGCGGGTGCCCACATGCTCCGTGCCGGTGATCTTCGAATCAGAAGTGGCGGGTGGGCTGCTCAGTCATCTCTGCGGAGCCCTCTCGGGTTATGCGCTCTATAAGGGCGCCTCCTTCTTGATCGGACAGCTGGGCCGGCAGATCGCACCGGATTTCGTCACCATCTACGACGATGGTCGGATGCCTGGCGGTTTGGGCACCCGCCCGTTCGATGGTGAAGGCTTGCCCACCAGGAAGCAGGCCGTGGTCGAGCGGGGGCGCTTGAAGAGTTATCTGTTGGATACCTATTCGGGGAAAAAACTCGGGTTGCCTTCCACCGGTAATGCCTCCCGTAGTATCGGAGAAAGTCCGTCAGTCGGGCCGACCAATTTCTATATGGTGCCTGGTATGACAAAACCGGAAAACATCATCGCCTCCGTGAAGCGCGGTCTGTATGTGACCGACCTCATCGGGTTCGGGGTCAACATGGTGACCGGGGACTATTCGCGCGGGGCGAGCGGCTTCTGGATCGAAAATGGGGAATTGGCCTATCCCGTGGAAGAGATCACCATTGCCGGGAATCTCAAACAGATGTATGCCAACATCGAAATGATCGGCACGGACCTGGTGTTTCGCGGGCGCGTGGCGTGTCCCACCGTCAAGCTGGCCGAGATGACGATTGCGGGGAGTTGAGAGTCAAGGAGGCAAGGGAATGCGATATCTGTGGGTCGCGCTGCTACTCGTGATGTGTCCGCTTGCGAGTTTTGGAGGCGGGTTTCAAGTGACCAGTGTTTCGGTGAAGGAGCAAGGCGCAATTGGGAACGAGCATGTGTTCAATGGATTCGGGTGTAGCGGTCAGAATATCTCCCCGGAACTGCGGTGGGAGCACGCGCCGAAGGAGACCAAGAGTTATGCCGTGACGGTGTACGATCCCGATGCGCCGACTGGAAGCGGGTGGTGGCATTGGGTGCTGTTCAACATTCCGGCGGACGTCACGTCCCTCCCGCCAGGCGCCGGCAAGGGAGACGGTACCGGGGTGCCTGCGGGGAGCATCCAGAGCATGACCGATTTCGGACAACCGGGGTATGGCGGCCCCTGCCCGCCGCCGGGCGACAAACCCCATCGGTATATCTTCACGGTGTACGCGTTGAAGGTGGACCAGTTGCCCCTCAAGCCGGAAGCCTCCGGTGCGATGGTGGGATATTTCCTCAATCAGAACGCACTGGCGAAGGCCTCGCTTACGGCGACCTATGGCCGCTGAGCACGTCGACGCGTGACGATCTCGTTGCGATTTCTTCATAAAGGAACACAAGACCATGGCGCTTGATACGGCATTGGGCAAGACGATGCTCCAGTTGATCACCTCTCGCTATGACGATCGGCATTGGAGAAAAAAAATCGAGAAGACGCTGAGCCTGCCTCAAAGCGGCGTGGCGGATGAGCGCCAGCAGCAGATCTTCATGTACCTGAAATTGGGGTTGAAGGCGTATAAGTCGCGCCGGGCCGATCCGGACTCCTGGATCCTCGGCGGTTATGCGACGAAGGAAGTCATCGATCGGGCGAAGTTCCAGCCCCAGGCAGTCGGCCCTAATCTGTCTGCCGAAGACGTTGCGTTTCTCGGTGTGGATCCCGGTCCTGAGATCGATGAAGCTTGGTGGGAGGAGATGCTGGTAGCTTGGTTTGAGGTGCCCGAGGAAGAGGGTGCTTCGGACGAAGGAACGGAAGCTGCCCCCTCTGTGGCCGAATCCGACAGCAATCCTGCTCGAGCGTAGCGGGTTATGGGCCGAACAAGTCCATTTGTTGAGCGGGCGGTGTCGGCGGTTCGATGTGCAACTTGGAGACTTCGGTGGGAGTCCCGCTTTCCTCTCTCGGCCGACGATGTCGGTCGAGAAACTCCTTCAACTTCTGGAAATCTTCCCGCAAGGGCGTCAGCAGCGTTCCTTGGTGCAGGGCCGCCGCCGGATGCAGGAGCGGAAACAACACGAACTCCTTCAAGTGAAAGGCCTGCCCGCGTACTCGCGTAATTCCCACCTTCCGTTCCAGCAAGGTCTGGGTGGCCCAGTTTCCCAGCGAGCAGACTAAGGTGGGGCGGATCAAGGCGATCTGTTGGAGGAGAAACGGCTTGCAGGTTTCGACTTCGATCGGTTCCGGGTCCCGGTTGTTCGGCGGGCGGCACTTGATCACGTTGGCAATGTAGATATCCGAACGGGACAGCCCGGCCGACTTCAACAGGTCGTTGAGGAGTTGTCCTGCCGCGCCGACGAAGGGTTCCCCCTTCTGGTCCTCATGGTACCCCGGCGCTTCTCCCACGAACATCACCGAGGCCTGCGGGTTGCCCACGCCGAACACCACTCGGCTGCGACCCAGTTTGGCGAGGGGGCATCGCTGGCAATTCTCAAGCGATTCGGCGAGGGCTTGTAAGGTGGTCGGAGTAGATGACATCCGCATTTCCTTCGAATTGAGAGCCGCATCTTAGGCATCGGTCCCTCTCTTGTCAACGCGGAGTACCTGGGCGCTCGCCGTATTGGCAGTCGCTCTTACGTCAAGGCAGCATCGGCTGCCCGTTGGCCGCTCAAGACGGCCGATTCCAGATTGGCTGGCCAACCGGTATCGGTCCAGTCTCCGGCGACGAAGAAATTGGCGAATGGGCTTTGGGCGAGCGGGCGGCATTGCTGCGCTCCCGGCCGGGGGGCGAGTTGGGCTTGAGGAATCTGAAACACCTCCGTCTCGAGCAGGGGAGGGGCTGAGGGCCAGGAAAATGCCGATACCGCGTCACGAAGGGCCAAGCGCACCAGGTCTTCCTTCGGCAGGGCGAGCAGACTCGGTTCATCGATCGCGGTTGCCCACACAACGGACGAGTCTTCTTGCCGCTCGTTGTCCGCGTGCCGAGTTATCCAATGGAAGCTCCGACGTTCCATCAGGACCAGCTGTGTTTGCTCGATCGTTTGGGCCAGGTGTAAACGCACGAGGGCCAGCGGGACCTCCAGCAACCGTCCCAACTGTTGGAAGTAGGCGTAGTGGGTCACGATGCGTTCCGGGAGAAGCGGCGTCAATTTAGAACGTGGCAAGGCGCTGATATAGCAGTCAGCGCTGACCGTGCTCCAGTCTGCCAGTTTGACTCCCACGACACGATCCCGTTCGAAGGATACTTGCGCGGTGGGGCTGTTTACCAGAACCCGAACCCCCATTTCCTCCAACCGTGCGGCGAGGGGGGTCACCAGGAGAGAGGCAAGGCGGACAGGCGGGAGAACAAGCTTGGTCGCCCGTGCGCCGGTCAAGAAGCAGCGGCGTAGCGTGCGCATGAAGAGGTCGGCGGAAGCCTGAGAGAGGGCGGCGCCCAGGAGTAAGCGGGCGAGGCTGTTCCACAGCCCCTGCCGGGCGCTCTCGGACTGGCCGATGCTCGCCAGCCACTCATCGGCCGCCCGCCTGTCCAGATCGCCCGGCAGCGGCGGATCCCGTTCCCACGTGCGCTCCAAGAACGAAAGGAGGTGCCATCGGTCTCGCATCGAGAGGCCTTGATAGAGCGTGGTGCCGATCAAGGTGTTGAGTGGAGAGGGCAAGGGGAGGTGCAGGAACTGAGTTCGAGCCCCGTTTGCCTGCAGAAATTCAAGGGGTGTGTGCCGAAGGCGGCGAAGGAGCGAACCCTTGCCGAGCTGGTCGAGAAGCGACCACGTGGCGTGGTGGGCGTCCAACAGGAGAGGCGAGGAGGTTTGGGACAGGCCTCCGCCGAGGTGCGCGCTCTCTTCGATGATGGTGACGGCGAGCCCGGCGGCGGCGAGTCGGAACGCTGCGGTCAGTCCGGCGATGCCTCCGCCGAGGATCAAGACCGAGCGGTTCATGAAGTGGACGATGGAAGGCGAGACTGCAACCAGACGCCGGCGGCCACGGCCAGCCGATGACTGGGCGAGAGGCGGATACGGTCGCCCAAGACCTGGTAGTTGGATTCCTCGATGCGGCGCAGGATTCGGCTGTAGACGCCGCGCATGATTTCCGCCACGGTCAAGGCCCGTCGTTCGGAGGCTGGAAGTGACGACAGAGCCCTTGCGGCTTTGGCGTAGAAGTCTTTGGCTCGGCCGACTTCAAATTTCATTAGCTCCGTAAACTCCGGTGCGTATCGCCGCTGCAGCAAGTCTTCCTCCCGATACTTGAAGCGTGCGAGGTCCTCCTGCGGCAAGTACACACGGCCGCATTCGGCGTCACCGCCGAGGTCTCGCAGAATGTTGGTCAATTGAAAAGCCATCCCCAGATTGACGGCATAGTCCTGGGCCCGGGGCGAGGTCGTGCCAAAGACATGGAGACAGATCAGTCCCACGACTGAAGCCACGCGGTAGCAATAGAGCGAGAGCGCCTCGAAGGTCTCATACCGTTTGGTCGAAAGGTCCATCTCGACGCCCTTGATGAGTTCTTCGAAATAGACTCGTGGTATCCCCAAGGAGCGAGCGTGGTGGGCCAGGCTGATGGTGACCGGCAACGACGGCGTGCCCTGGTAGGCCGCGTCCAGTTCCCGCCGCCAGCGCGCGAGCTCTTCCTGCGGATGACTGCCCGGGGGGGGCTCGTCGACGGCGCTGTCTACCGCTTTGCAAAAGGCGTAGACCGTGTACATGGCTTCACGGCGAGCCTTGGGTAGAAACAGAAACGAATAGTAGAAATTACTCCCGCTCTTTTTCGTGAGGTTGGTGCAGTAGGCTTGGGCTTGTGCTGGCGTCATCGTCAGGTCTTTACTGCGGTACGGGGGCCGCGATGGGGAGTCGTTCAATGCTGAGGGGCAACTCAAGGCCGAACCGGTCGGGATGGAGGATGGCGGCCAACTGTTCCACTCCGGCGACCAGTCGCGGGCCGGGGCGGCTGAAGTACGCTTGGGCATCGGCCAAGTAGACCTGCCCTCGCTGCACTGCCGGCAGCCTGTTCCACTCCGGCCGGTCCGTGAGGAGGCGGAGTTCGGTTTTGGTCCGCTCTATGGTAAAGCCGCAGGGCATGAGTACGAGCACATCGGGAGATGAGGCCTGCAGTCTGTCCCAACCGATGCGTTGCGATGGCGTGCCGGCGGTGGCCAGCACGTCGAGGCCGCCGGCGGCTTCCACCATATCCGGCACCCAGTGACCGGCGGCATATAATGGGTCTAACCATTCCAGGCAAGCGACCTTCGGCCGGGTTCTGTCCGGTGGAATGGCGGCACGGACTGCTTCAAGTCGTCGGCGCAGGACCGTGGCCAGTTGAATGCCGCCCCCTTCCTCGTGCAGTGCCCGGCCGATCGTGACCACGTCTTGCACAATGTCCGCAAGCCTGGAGGGATGGAGCGTGAGGACGCCAGGGGGCGGGACGAGAGCGCTGGTCACACGGCTCAGTTGTGATGGGGTTACGGCGCAGACGTCGCACAGATTCTGGGTGATGATCAGATCAGGCCGTGCGGCAAGCAGTTGCTGCTCGTTCAATTCATACAGCGTCCCAGTGCTGGATACGTGGGCGCGAACCTGCTCGTCGATGTGGGCGCTCGACAACGAATGGCTGTCGATGCGAGGCCGAACGATCACGGGAATGGTTCCCAGGCTCGGTGGATAGTCGCACTCATGACTGATGCCGACGAGATTCTGCTGGAGGCCCAGCGCCGCGACCACTTCGGTCGCTCCCGGTACGAGTGAGCAAATTTTCATCCACGTCCTTGAAGCGGGCCCCAGAGACGCGACTGAAGTTCCGAGAGCCTCGTGTCTGCGAGTGAATGGGTGATGGCATCGGCCTCACCGAGATCCTGGACGGTGTGGGTGTTGGCGACCGCCAAGACCTTCATGCCTGCGGCGCGTGCCGCCCGGATTCCGGGAAGGGAATCTTCGATGGCCAGGCAGTCCTCCGGCGTGAGTGCCGGAGACGCGGTTCGGCGATTCAGGCCTTCCATGGCATGCAGGAACGGATCCGGGGCGGGTTTGCCCCTGACAACATCCTCGGCGCTGGTGATGTGGTGAAAGACCTTTCGAAAACCGGCTTCCTCCAAAATCAATTCGATTTCATGGCGAAGGGCACCGGAGGCAATTGCCAACGGATAGTGGTCGGCCGTCTCGCGGATCAGCTCGCGGACTCCCGGGAAGATCGTCAGGTGGTTCTGCACGGCCTTCAGATAGGCCTGCGCCTTCCGGTCCATCAGGTCGGCCAATAGGGCGGACGTCACGTCACGGTCGTTGGCGCGCAGAGCGGCCAGGAAACAGCCTCGGTCGTCGAATCCGAGATAGTCGGCATAATACTCGGTCTCGGTCAGGGTGATGCCGATATCGGCCAAGACCTGACGGAGAGCGGAAAAGTGCAGCGGTTCAGTGTCGGCAATGACGCCGTCGAAATCAAAGATGATCGCTCGTAGCTCGCTCATGCATCCTGTTCTTGCCGGTGGTGCGACGTGGATAGATGCCCGCAGGTCAGGGAAGGGGCGCCGCATTATAACAAGGGAATGCGGGGGAAAAAAAGCCGACGGCCCGCTCCGGTGGGGAACGGGCCGTCGGATGGAGGGAGATGGACTCGATCGTCAGCGTTTCGGTTTTAAACTGCGCTCAGGCAACCATCCCTTTCGTCCATCCTGAGTCCGTACGGCATAGATCCAGCCCTTTTTGTGATATTCGCCGTCCAGCACCGTCACGGTGGTGTTGGGCTGAACGGTGACACTTGTCTTGCTGCCGATCGAATCATAGAACAGCGGGATCAAAGCCTTCGGGCGTGAGGTGTCCGCCGCTACCAGTACCCGTTGTCCTTCCGAGAACCGCGGGCCGGCGATATGCGTGATCGGGGCGGTAGGTTTGACCACCGGCTTGGAGGACGCAGGGGCGACGGGAGTGGTGGTAGCAGCCGGAGGAGGCGCAACGGGTGTGAGTGTCGGCGGTGCTGCTGAGGACGGCAGCGCGGGTGCCGGAGGCGTGACGGCCTGAGGAGGCGTCGGTGTGTCGACCCCGGACGAAGGGGCAGATGCAGCCGCTTGAGTCTGTGCGGCCGGTGCTGGTGCCGGGGGCGGCGTGGGGGCGGGCGCTTTGGGTGGCGGGGTGTGGGCGACGGGCTGAGGCGGTGGGGCGCTGCTTCCCAGATAGGGCTCCAGTAGGTGCATGGCTCCGTCTGGGTCCATGGCCACGTACCCGATGCCTCCGACCAGAAGGAAGAGTAAGATCCAAAGGAGCGGGCGCTTTCCGGACGGTTTGGGTTCCGGCTCCGGTGGCGCCGGAGCAGGCGGTGTCTCCCCGAGATCGTCCTCCGTGAATTCCAGGTCCGGGTCCGGCTGAGTCGCGAACAGGAGCTGCCAGTTTAGCCACGCACTGCTGCTTGCGGGAGCCGCTGCGGAAGACACCATCGTGAACCTCCTTCTCGCCACCATGCCACGGACTTTCGCATTGATGATTAGGTACTTACCACTGCCCTTCGAACCTGTCAATTTTGTTCCGGAAACCAGGGTGTGGGTGACCACGGCTGCATCGACATCCTGACATGCGAGGACTTGCAACTTCGAACATGCGCGTTGCAGAATCCCTGCTCATCTATCGCACGGGGTCCTATGAAATCGTATCGCGAAGAACTCTGGTTCGAGACGAACACCAGGCGCGCGTATCTCAACATCACAGAGCAGGTGGAGGCCGCCGTGCGGAAGAGCGGCGTGCGCGAAGGGCTGGTGTTGGTCAATGCCATGCATATCACGGCGAGCGTCTATATCAACGACGATGAATCCGGGTTGCTCCGGGATTACGATGCGTTTCTCGAACGGCTCGCCCCGCACGAGGCCTCGTACCGGCATAACGAGACCGGCGAGGACAACGGCGACGCACACATCAAACGCCAGCTCATGGGGCGGGAGGTGGTGGTGGCGATCACGGGCGGGAAACTGGATTTCGGGCCGTGGGAACAAATTTTTTACGGCGAGTTCGACGGTCGACGACGCAAGCGCGTCCTGGTCAAGATCATCGGCGAATAGCAGTCGGGACTGCCTTCGCGCTTGCCACGTCTTGGAAAGTTTGGCAACATGGACGACACGATGAAGCGAGAGCGTGCGCGGCAGGTTTACCATAACGCGGGAGGTCGGTCATGCTAAGTTGGTCGAGACCCGATCCTCTGACTCGCGATTTGATCCACCTGATCAACGCCCGGCGCCATGATCATGGCGATACCGAGGCCGCCATCGACACGCTCCAGGCGTTCATCGAACAGGGGCGTGAGCAAGATCTCCTGACCGTGCTGGCGGCGCTCGATGAAGAGATGGCGGAATGGATGTTCGATCTCGTGGCCGAGGCATCCTGCAGCGTGATCATGGACAGTTCCTCGGATGAGAAGGGGAGCTATGCCGTGATGGCGGCGTTGGAGTTACCGCTGCAGGCAAACTTGGGGCAGCCCCTTCGATTGAAGATCGACCCCATGGTGACGGCCGAATTGCTGCATCGTCACCTGCAAATCCCTGCCGGCGCGGTGGTGCGGGTCGAGCCACGGTTGCTGACCGACGCCACGCTCGAAGGGTTGACGCTGCAAATGCTCAACGAGCACCTGGCGAATATTGCCGATTCGCAGCGGACGCCCGCCATCGCCTCGCGTCTGTATCCGCCGGTGGAAAACACCGCGTTCCTCTTCTTTGAGTTGATCGGCATGCCGGATCCCGGGTTGCCCGATTCCTTGGAGGAGCCGGAACGTCGGGCGTTGCTGGAAGGGCTGGTCGAGCAATGTGCCGAGTTGGCGTTGGCGCCGGACACCTTGGAAGTGCCGGTGTATGCGTCCTACGCCCTGTTCGACGCGCAGAACGCGGTGCGCCTCCATCGGCTGGCCGACGAGACCGCCGCCGTGTGGCGAGATCTCGATCCTATGGTGCGAGCCCGCACCATCGTCCATTTGCATACTCAATGCGGCAACGGTGTGTACATGCCAGTCTGGACCGATCTCTTCGACCCGGAATTGCCAGAGGACCACGGCCCGGTCTGGACATCGCCCGATGTGTGGGTGTTCACCGCGGATCTGCCGATCGAATGGCCGGGCGAAATGTTGACGAACCGCTTGCTGGCCGAAGGCTGCACACGTTTCGAAAACCACATCGTCGAGACGCCGGACAACTAGTGTTGTGTCTCATAAATGGACTTACAACGATTGATTTTATCCATGATGGATTCTACCGAGGCTGTCCAGACAAAGGGCCGTGGGGTTTTGTTATGGACCGCCACGAATTCTTTGATGGCCTGAATCAGTGCGGGGACGCGGTGAAAGGTGCCCCGACGGATCTGCTTGTCGGTGAGGTTGGCGAACCACCGTTCGATCAGGTTCAACCACGATGAACTGGTCGGAATGAAGTGCAGGTGGAAGCGCCGCCGGTTGGCCAACCATTGCTGGACGGTGGGATGTTTATGGGTGCCATAGTTGTCCAGGATGAGGTGCAGGTCCTGGGACGGGGGGAATTCTCGATCCAGCTTCCGGAGAAATCTCACGAACTCTTGGTGGCGATGACGTGGCATACAATCGGCCACGACCGTGCCTTCCAGGACATTCAGCGCGGCAAACAACGTGGTTGTTCCATGCCGCTTGTAGTCATGCGTCATCGTGCCGCACCGCCCTGGCTTCATGGGCAAGCCCGGCTGGCTTCGGTCCAGTGCCTGGATTTGACTCTTCTCATCCACGCAGACGACCAAGGCCTTATCCGGCGGATTCATATACAAGCCCACCACGTCCGTCAGCTTTTGGAGAAACTGCGGATCACGCGACAGCTTAAAGCGCCGGACTCGATGAGGTTGCAGTCCGTGTGCCTCCCAGATGCGCTGGACCGTGGCGGCGCTGACGCCGTGCTGCTGGGCCATGGTGCGGCAACTCCAATGAGTCGCCCCTTTCGGTTTGGTGTGCAGCGTCGCTTCGACAATCTGCTGCACCTTCTTCGGCGAAATCGAGGGCCGGCGTCCGCGGCCCTTGCGCACTTCCGTCAATCCTGGTGGGCCGGCTTGTGCGAAGCGTTCACGCCACAGAATGACGGTGGGCCGACTCACTCCCAAGTGCTTGGCGATCTGGTTGTTGGACAGGCCTTCGGCCGCCATCAGAATGATGCGACACCGCATCACGACGTGCTGCGGAGTGTGGTGGGCTCGAACCCACCTCCGCAACGTGCCGGCTTGCTCCAGGCTTATGGTCAATCTTGGAGCGGAGTCCCACATGTTCGACCATGTACGCCACTGCGATCATATTGTCAATCTATTTGTGAGACACAACACTAGCTAGTCGTAGAGGCGGTCTTTCGTGGGCGACGGCAGGAGGAAGCGCATGGTGACTCCGGCCACTTCCAGCACGTCTCCATGGCTCAACGGATGCTCATGCGGGACGAGCCGTCCGTTGAGCAGGATGCGCCGTCCGCTTTCCGTGGGACTTACCAGATATCCGTCGGATCGTCTGCTGATGGTCGCGGCGGCTTTCGGTGCGAACCAGCCGGTCAAGATAATCACCGCGTCATCCTGAGCGCCGATAAGAGATTTCGGCTGCGTCAAACGATAGTGCGGCTGCGCGGTCCTCCCCGATAAAATTTCAATGACACCTGCAGGCGAAGCGGGTGCCTGCTCGCCTCTGGCGAATCCCTCTGTGAACGGTGGTTGAGCGATGGTCGACATATCACGGCTCGCCGTCTCCTCCGTTCCGTCCGTGCGGTCGTCAAGGAAGATCAAACGGTGGGTGCCGATGCGGATACTGTCGGCATCTTGCAGGTGGCGCCGGTCGACCTTCTGTTCATTCACGCTGATGCCGTTGGCACTGTCGAGGTCTTCGAGAATCAAAACGTTCTGCACTTGGACGATACGGGCATGGCATCCGGACACTGCGGTATCGTCCAGACAGAGGTCGTTGTCCGGCTTCCGCCCAATGGTGAAGGGCGTGCGGGAGATCCCCACTTCCCGTGTGGCACGCTGCGGTCCCTTGACGAGCAGCAGCGGGAACGGTTGACGGTGATGAGGCAGGGAACTCAACACGGGTCTCCTAACGCGCCAACGCTTTGGCGACTTCCCGAAGGTCGGCGGCCATGTCGCCGGCGTGACGGTAACGATTCTGCGTATCCTTCTGCAGGGCTCGATCCACGATGGACTGCGCGCGCGGCGGCAGGTCGCGACGGTATTTGAGCAGCGGAGGATGAGCGGCCTTCGTGATGCGCGCGACAAGCGCGGCCATGTGGTCCGCCTCGAACGGCTTTTCTCCGGTGAGGAGTTCGAACAGGATGACGCCCAGGGAAAAAATGTCGGATCGGTGATCCACCTCCTGACCGACAACCTGTTCGGACGACATGTAGCGCGGAGTTCCCAGCATCATGGGTGCGTGCGTGGCCGGGTTGCCGGGCGTCTTGGCGATACCGAAGTCCATGACCTTCACCAGCTGCGGTTTCGCAAGCATGATGTTGTCGGGTTTGATGTCGCGATGCACGACATCCCGGCCGTGGGCATAATCGAGGGCGTCGGCCACGTCCGCCATGATCTGCAAGACCTGGACGGCCGGTAGGAGCGTGGGCTTCCGGCAATGGTAGCTCAAGAGCGTCCCTTCCAAGTATTCCATCGCGATGTAGCCGAGACCGTTCTGCTCGTCGGCATCGTAAATTGTGATGATGTGGGGGTGTGACAGGCGTCCGGTAATTCCGGCTTCGCGAAAGAAACGCTCGCGAGACTGCTGTGCCGCTTCGGCCTCGTCGAAATCCCGGAACCGCAGGGTTTTCATGGCGACCAGCCGCTGCAATCTCGGATCCTTCCCCAGATAGACCACCCCCATGGAGCCCCGACCCAGTTCCCGCACGATCTGATAACGACCTAAGGTGGTTGGTACGCCCTCGTCCTGCGGTGGGGATGACGTGGCCAGCGCCGTGCCCGACGTGCTCGTTTGTCGTGCTGTGGCATGGCCGTCTCGCTTGCGTGGGGTCCGTACGAGGGTTCGCCTCAATGCTCCGGCGTGGCGCGCTCCGGCCACGGTCAGCCACATTGCCGAGCCGATCAGAAGACTCGCCATGATCCAATGGTAGAGCGGCAGCCGCGGCGAGCCAAGGACGGGAACCCAGTGGGCCTCATAGGCTTGCTGAGTTCCTATGACGATGAGCAGGAGCGCGGCCGGGAGCACAATGGCACGCATGAATGGGCTGCCCTTGCTGCTGTCATGTAATGCGCCTTTGGCTCGTGTTGCGAGTCTCCAAATCATCAGCAGACAGATGCCGTCGGCGAGCAAGCGGACGGCTTGTCCGGCGCTCATGCCTAGCGGAGGCACAAAGGTGTGGTTGAACGGAGGGACTGCCGCCAGGAAGCTGCCGGTGAAGGCCGCCAGTGCGATGACGATGAAAGATGAGCCGAGCCAGCCCCAGGAAGTTGTCATGTGGTGGAATCTTGTGCGGCTGCCCCCAGTGTAACGGAAGGCCGAGCACTGTCAACGAAACGGGGGATTGGCGCAGGAATCGTGCGGGGTTTATGACCGGCAGACCTTAGGCGGCGGATGCTGCCTGGCGCAGCGGCTCAAGTAGTTTCTCGGGGACCTTCAAGCCGCCTCGCCCGATTCCGACTTCGATGTCGGGTTTGGTCAGGCCATGGAAATCGCTCCCTCCCGTGACGAGAAGATCGTGCAGCTTGGCGAGTTCCAGATACTCTGTGGTCTGGCTCGGCGTGTGGGTGCTGTAATGGACTTCAATCCCGCCCAACCCCTGGGCCTTCAGTTGGCCGAGCAGGGTCCGAAGGCCTTCGGCAGAGGTTCGCACCCATGTCGGGTGGGCTAGGACCGGGATCCCGCCCGCTTCTCGAATCCACTGCACGGCCTCCTCCGGCTCCGGCAACTCACGGTCGACATAGGCCGGTCGCCCATTGGCGAGATACCGATCGAAGGCTTCCTTCGCGGAGCTGACGATCTTTTTCTCCATCAAGACTCGGGCGATGTGAGGACGGCCGACGGATTCCGTGCCGGCGAGCGCGCGCACCTCGTCGTAGGTGATGTCGATGCCCAACTCATTCAAACGTTGCACGATGCGGGGATTTCGTTCATGGCGGCCGGCGCGTAACCGGGCCATGCGCTCGTTCAGGACGGTGTCGCGCCAGTTGATGAAGTAGCCCAGGATGTGCAGCTCGCTGCCTTGGAAACGCGAGCTGATCTCAACTCCGGGCACGACCTCGATGCTCAATTCCTGTCCGGCAGCGATGGCCTCCGGAATGCCGTCGACGATGTCGTGGTCGGTGATGGCAAGGGCGGAAACGCCGGCCTGTTTCGCAAAGGTCATCACCTCGCGGGTTGAGAAACTGCCGTCGGAATGGGTCGTGTGGAGGTGCAGGTCGATGCGACTCATGGTTGGGTTTCCGGCCCCGCTTTCTGCGCGACAAGTCGCGCGGTATAGGATGGCTCCTCGCCGTGTCCTCCGTCATGATCTCCCTCATCGTAATGCAACAGGCGCAGAGGAGACGTCAGGCGCAGCAGTTCATTCTGCGCCAGACAGAACTCCCAGCGACGGGGGTGTCGGCGGCGGAAGTAGTTGTCGATCGTAAATGTCTCGTAGAGTAACACGCCGTTCGGTTTCAAGGCTTCCATCAACAACGGAAACAGCGGACGGTGCAAATAAAAGCACACGAGCACGGCGTCATATTGCGCCTGGCCGAGATTCGGGGGCGGATCCTGTTCCAGATCCAAGACCTGCGTCGTGAGTCCCGACAGGTGCCGAGCTTTCGCGACGGCTTCCAGCGAAGCCAGCGCATCCGCGTCGCGATCGATGGCCGTGACCTGTCTTCCTTGCGACAGCAAGTACAGCGCATGGCGACCACGTCCTGCAGCCAGGTCGAGCACCGAGCCCTTGGGAATCCGTTCGAGTTGTTGGAGTAAGAACGGCGAGGGCTGGGGTTCCAGACTGTGGGCTCGATGGGCGGCGCGACGTCGCTCGAAGCGCACACCGACCGAGCCAGCGATCATGGCCAGCGGGGCGTGCAGCTTGCGAATCCAGATCCGCACCCGGTCGACGGGAAATTCATCGAACAGCAGGCCGATGGCCCGTTCCGCGAAATGTTCCAGCAGCCGACAGTGGAGCGACCTTCCGAGAGCGACTAATCTGTCCGCCACGCGGGCGTAATCGACCGTGTCTTCGAGGCGGTCCGAAAGAGCCGCGCTGTCCACTGCAGCCTCGAGTTCGAGGTCAATGGCGATCAACTGCGGTTTGCGGCGCTCTTCGTCCGTGACGCCGCAATGGCCGTAAAACTCCAGCCGCTCGATGACGATACGTTCCGGCATGGCGGCATTGTCCTGGAAGGACTTTCAGACTGTCAAGCAACGCGAGGCACAGGAGGAACGTTGCGGGGAGGCCCGGCCTCAAAGCCGTGGTCGCTACATCAGGTTCCGGAGAAAGGACCGGCAGGTACGCCAGCTGTAGAGGCTCATCCCGCCTGCCGCCGCGCTCAAAGTAATCAGGATACCGAGGTTCGGCGGGTCGGCGAACAGCAACCGCCACCATTCGATCAGCGCCAGGGCGTTCAGGCTCAGCGTGAAGAGCAACAGCTCTTCGATCACCGAAGGGCGCACGTCAAAGGGCGTCGGCTTCGCATGACAGGGGCGAGCCGCACGAGGCCGCTCGATGTGAGCGCGTGGGGTGGAGGAGAAGGACGATCGCGAACAGGATGTCATCATCGGGGATTGTAAGGCAGGCGAGTCGCTCCACCTAGAGAAGAACGAGTTTAGGGCAGGGGATGCAGGAGGCCCTCGGCCACGCCGGCTTGCGGCTGGCCGCCGACGATGAGGTCCTTATCACCGAGGTGAGAGGTCTGGATGGTGGTCACGCGGAGGTGCAGTCCTCCGGGGACGAGGCGATACTCGAAGAGGGCCGTTTCTTCTTGTTGATCCAGGTAACCTTGGCTCGCCCGTTCAAACGAGCCGACGATGCCGACGGTCAGGCCGTCGTCCGTCTTCTCCACGCGCTGCACCACCAGGCGCTGCACGCCTCCACCAGGAGGTACATCCTCCACGGTCTGGCCGACCTGGCTAAGTTCCACCTGGCGGGGGATGCCCCGGTTATTCGTGTAGGAGTAGAGGGGATACCCGCCTGGACTGAAGTCGATCTGAATCTCAGTCTGGCTCCCGTCTGCGCCGGTCAGGACCCCTCCCCATGCGCCCTTCAAGTCCGCCGCTTCAAGGCCGGCGGCGGACCCTAACAAGAAGAGGCCCCCTAGCAGGAGGCAACATCTCGATGCCATAGGTTATACACTGAACGGTTCTTGCCGTAGAAATCGTGCCACCGCACCCAGCGTAAAGAGGTTGGGCGTCTGGCTGGCTGGCAACCCCGCTTTGATTGCAGCATGGAACTTGGCGTAATTTCCGCGGAAGGCCCCCTGGTTCCAGACCCGCAACAATTGTTCGGTAAAGGCGCCGTTGTGCTCACCGTCCAAGGAGGTTTGGTTGTCCTGGCAGCCGGAGATGAGAATGACACCTGGATTGAATTTCTTCACGATGGCGGTGAGCCGAGGGCTGACGGCCACTTGGGCCAGTGCGCTGTCGGGGTCCGCGATGGAGGCCTTTCCAGCCGCGTTGGCCACGTCCCGCTGAAGCTTGTCGTAAAAGGCCTGGTGTTCGCGATAGGTGCGGAGGCCGACGGCCAGCGGCATCATTTTCGAGCGGGCGTTCGGAGCGGTCGGGCGCGGCTCGGCGGCACGGGCCACGGTGCCGCTGTGGCAGCTATCGGATAGGATCAGGATACGAACGCCGACGGCGAAGCGGCTCAACTCGAAGTACAACTCGTCGTCGATCAATTGGCCGTCGTACAGACACCAGGTTTCATCTTTCTTGTCGGGTTCTTCGCCGGTGACATCGGGCACTTGCCCGCCGTGGCCTGAATAGGTCAGGAAAAAGAAGTCGCCCTTCTTGAGTTGCTTGGCGGCTTTTTTCATCGCAGCCAGCACAGCGGTGCGGGTTCCCTTCTTCGTCAGCAGGATGGTGGGTTTCATGCCGCGCGACTTGGCGACGGCCGCCATGTCCTTGGCGTCGAATTCACAAGCCGTCAGATCACCGCTCCAGCCTTCATAGTGGGCGGGGCTCACGGCATTCAAGCCGATGTGCAGGGAGAGGCCCTTCGGTTGCTTGCTCAATGAAGTGGTCGCCATGGTGTCCTCCTGGGTCGATGTTCGGCCTCCGTCGGCGACACGGTAGTCTTTGGGACGACATCTGTCAATGGTGGAACGGGTCACTCCGGGCCGACTTCGTACACCAAGGTGACAGTCGCCTCCACCTTGACCTCACCGGCAAAGATCGGCGCGTCGGCGGACGCCTCCATTGCCATCATCGAGCGGGCCATGTGCGACTGCGGGCGTACGACCTGACTGTCTTCGCGCGCGCTGATCAAGCGGAGCAGTTTGACCTTCAACGCGCCGCTCAACGCCGCCGCCTTCTCCCGCGCCGTGGCCGCAGCCTGTTTCAGCGCCGTGAGTCTGGCCGGTTGCTCGTCGCGGAGCGCCCAATGCAGGCCGTGGAACCGGTTTGCCCCCGCAGTCAAGGATTCGTCGATGACGGCCGCCGCCTGCTCCGGGTGGTGGAGTTCTACGGTTACGCTGTTGCTGACGCTGTAGCCGATAATTTCCGGCGCGGCGGACGGGGGGGCCGTCGGGCGTTTGGAGAGGGGCCGGTAGTGCGGCGAGACGGTAAACGACGACGTTTGAATGCGCTCTTTCGGGATCTGCAAGGCCTGCAGCCGCTCCACCACTTTCTGCATCACGCGGCTGTTCTGTCGTTGGGCATCAGCCAGCGATTTGCCGGCGGTTTCCACGGCGAGCGTCACGAAGGCCGTATCCGGCGTCGACGCCAGGTGGCCGCTGCCGGTCACCGTGAGCGTCGACAAGTCAGGCATCGTTTCGTTCTGTGCCCGTACGGAGAGTGGAAGCAATAACATCACCACAAGCAGGCCCAGCAGTTTCATGTTGTGTCCTCCATCGGCCCTGATTCTGCCCAGCCGAGCGTACGGAAGCAAGACCGTCACGCGATGGCCGCGATGCGGTCTAGGTTTTCTCTTTCTAGAGCTGGTAGGATGGGGGTGCGTCGTGATGGGTCTTCGACCTCGAACGAAAGGATCGACAACGTGAATAGTCATAAAGTGTTGGCAGCCATCATCGCATTGTCCCTGGTCGGGGTGCCGACCCTCTCCTTTGCCAAGGCACGGGGCGGATCGGGAGGAGGCTTCTCCAGCGGGTCGCGCGGCGGCAGTTACTCCGGTGGCATGGGCAGCCGAGGCTCGCGCACCTATCAGGACAATGGCGCGAAACCGATCGAGCAGTCGACGACGGCGCGGCCCTCGACGGCGCCGCCCCCGTCCGTTGCGTCAGGCCCCGCGTCGCGTCCCGCACCCGCCTCGCAGGGATCGTGGGTTCAGCGAAACCCGTTGCTGGCCGGACTGGCCGCCGGTTTGGCGGGCACGTGGCTGGGGCATATGATTTTCGGGGCGACTGAGAGCAGTGCCCGCACGACCGAGGCTGGTGAGGTGGTCGGCGACAACGGCCAGGCGTCCGGAGGAAACGGCATGCTGCTGTTACTCATGGTGATGGGCGTGGGTGGATTATGGTGGTTCATGCGGTCGCGCCGCACGCCTGCGCCGAATTTTTCCGGCCTGTCGCGAAGCAGCGCCGTGAGTGGGTCGTTGCTGGTGGAATCCTCGCGAGTCGGGGTGGGGAGCGTGGCGGAGGAAGAAGAAATCACGTCTGTCGACAAGGCGGCCTTCCAGCAGGCCTTGCTTGACATCCAAACGGCTTGGAGCAACCAGGACGTCGCAGCCTTGCGGCACCTGGTGACGCCGGAAATGTTGGAGTACTTCAGCACCGGGTTGGCGGAACAGGCGAGTGAAGGTGTCGCCAACCACGTGGAGGATGTGGTGCTTCAGGAGGCGGCAGTTCGGGAGTCTTGGCGCGAGGGCGCGACGCAGTATGCCACCGTGAGCCTGACCTGGACCGCCCGTGACTATACTGTTTCGTTGACGAAGCAGCCGGGGGAGCCTGGGTACGTCATCGAGGGAAATGATCAGAAACCGATCGTCACAACCGAAGTCTGGACCTTCATGCGGTTCGGTAGCGGGAAGTGGTTGCTGTCGGCGATTCAGCAGGTGGCGTAGTACATCGCATAGGGCCGCAGGCCGCAGGGTCGATAGAGCGAAGGATACGACGGGGGCAGTCACTCACGTGGCTGCCCCCGTGCTGTATCGGGCTAACGCGCCTTCGAGGGGCGGACTCGCTGTTTCGTGCGGGTCGGTTCGTGGGAGAGGACCCGTTGCGTCTGTGCAATCGCTTCCAGCAGCTGTTTCCGGTCCTCTTTCGATGTCATCGCACCGGGCAACCGCTGGAGGAAGCTCTCTGTGGCCTCCAGCAAGGTCTGTAACGCCGCTTCGATTCCCCTCGGCATGGCCCGCCTTCTCCTGGGCCCCACGTAAACCTGCGGAGCTTCAGGATTGTCTTTTTCCAACTCCGGTCGTCTCGATCGAACCATGCATCCTCCTGAATGTGAACCAGGAATCACTCTACCGGATTCACCCGGGTGTTTGCATGTCCGAAGTGAGCGGGCCCAAGCGGCTGAGAAAGCCGACTCTCCCTTGTGGGCCTGTGATAGAGTGGGCGGCGACTTGCCATGACGGAGCGTCGCCGGCGATGATCGAATTTCATTGGATGTCACGTGGCTGCACGTGGGGAGCGGCGCTCCTGCTCGGCCTGTCGGTCGGTTGTACGCAAGCGGCTGTCTCGACGCCGGTGGTTTCGCGGGAGCCGGCGCCACCGCCGCCGAGTACGGCCGGCATTGCGACGTTCGACTATTGGCGTGACATCCACCCGATCATCGAGCGGCACTGTGTGGTCTGTCACGGCTGTTATGACTCTCCCTGTCAGCTCAATTTGAGCGCCTACGAAGGACTCGCTCGCGGCGCGAACAAAAAACCGGTCTATGACGGCACGCGTCTGCTGGCCGCCGAGCCGACGCGTCTGTTCGAGGATGCCCATACGGTGGCGGCCTGGCGGGAAAAGGATTTCTTTCCGGTCCTCCAGGAACAGGCGCAGGCGACGGTGCAGGAGCGTCGCGCAGGGGTCGTGGCTCGTTCCCTGCTGCTCAAGCAGGCCCACCCGCTTCCTCCAGATCCGCTGTTGCCGGACACCTTCGATCTGGGATTGGATGCCAAACAGCAATGCCCCACCGAGTCGCAGTTCGAACGTTTTGCCGAAAAACATCCGCTCTGGGGGATGCCCTACGGCCTGCCTGGGCTGAATGATCAAGAACATCGCATCTTGATGCAGTGGATCGAGGAAGGGGCGCCCTACCGAGAGGCGAATCAGACCGCGTCGGCTCTTCCCGTACAGGTGGGGGAGTGGGAGACGTTTCTGAACGGCGAGACTCCAAAGCAACAATTGATGAGCCGATATCTCTATGAACATCTCCACCTGGTTCATCTGTATTTCGACACTCGTCAAGACGGGCGGTGGTATCGTTTGGTGCGTTCGCGTTCGGCGCCCGGTCAACCGATCGATCTCATCGCCACGCGCCGACCCTATGACGATCCTGGCGTGTCGCGCGTCTACTACCGGCTCCAACCCCTGCGAGACAGCCTGCTGGCCAAGACGCACATTCCCTACGCGCTCAATCCCCTGCGGATGCAGCGCTATCGAGAACTGTTTCTCGATGCCCCGGACGAGGTGCGTGCCGTGCCGTCCTATGAGGTCGGCGTGGCCTCCAATCCCTTCGTGGCCTTCCGTGATCTGCCCGTTCGTTCCCGCTACCGATTTCTGCTCGACGATGCGCTGGTCTTCGTCATGCAATTCATCAAGGGGCCGGTCTGCCGCGGGCACGTCGCCTTGGATGTGATCGACGACCGCTTCTGGATCTTTTTCGTGGACCCCGACAGCGGGGCGCTCGATCAGAAGGAAGAGTTTCTGGCGGAGAACAGCCGGCACCTCTATATGCCGACTCCGGAGGGCGCGAGCCCGCTCGGCCTGATCTCCTGGCTGAAGTACTCCCGCATGCAGGACGAGTTTCTGAAGGCAAAGCAGGCGTATATCGAACGGTTGAATCTCCGCGACGAGGCGTCCGACCTGTCGTTCATATGGGATGGGCGGAGGGAGAACCGGAACGCAGCGCTCACGGTCTTCCGTCACGCCGACAGCAGTTCCGTCGTGCAGGGCTTGGTCGGAGACGAACCGAAGACGGCTTGGTTGTTGTCCTACGATCTGTTCGAACGGATTTACTACCTGTTGGTCGCCGGTTTCGACGTCTATAGTTTTGCCGGTCATCAGCTCGACACGCGCCTGTATATGGACTTTCTGCGCATGGAGGGGGAATTCAACTTCTTGCTGTTGTTGCCGCATCAGGAGCGAGAACGGTTGAGGGATTTCTGGTATCGGGATGCGCCGCAGACGGTCAAGGACTATGTCTATGGCCGGCATATCTCCGTGCGGAAGGAGAGCGGGATCCGGTATCGGACCAACGAGCCCAAGCGCGAGCTCTTCGGCCTGTTACGGGAGCGGTTGGGCGAGGCGCTGAATCAGGCTTACGATGTGGCCCACGAATCGGATGCGGAACTGGCCGGTCCGCTCCGCAGGTTGGCGCAGGTGAAGGGGCGGGCGTTGCAGTGGTTGCCCGAGGTGGCGGTGCTCAGCGTCGAGGGCGGAACGGCGCCGGATACGCGGCAGGATCGTCTCTTCACGCTGTTGCACGACAACGGGTTTCTGAACCTCGCCGCGCTCTTCGATCCGGAATCCCATCGCCTGCCCGACGAAGACGGCCTCACGGTCGCGCGGGGAATCGTGGGGGCCTATCCCAACGTGTTCTACCGCGTCGGGAAAGCGGAACTCCCGGCCTTCATCGCGGCGGTGGCCGGCCTCACCAGCGAGGATGACTATCGCCGGTTCGCCTCGCGCTACGCCGTGCGCCGCACCAGTCCGCAGTTCTGGCCGCACAGCGACGCCGTGCAGGAGACCTACCGGCGGCTCGACCCGATCGGAGCCGGATTGCTGGACTACAACCGGTTGGAAAATCGGTAGAGAGGTCGTGCTTCTTGGTACAGGAATTGTTGCGCGGCTTGCCGGCGGCAATAGCCTCCGATACCCGCCCTACCGCGATGTCCTGATAGTGGCGGCTTGGGTGCGAGCACCCTTGTCTTCGGACGGGATCGCAGCAAAACGATCGCGCCAGGTATCCTGTTTGGCGAAGGTCAGCGTCCAGAGTTCGTCTGGGCTGGGATAGTTCGGCCATTCGCCTTCCTTTCCCGTCTCCATGTCGATGCCATGGAGCCCTTGGCTTCAATGACGGCGAGCTTGTAGTTGCGATAGACCAGCACATAATCGGCGATCCGCGGTTTCGACCTCCGCCCCAAGCCTTCGATGCGGCCAAGCGTGATGGGTACTCCCCCACAACAGGCGGCTTCCTTCCACCACGCCCCACCCCGCCGCCTTGAGCGCGGGATCGATATGCTCGGCTCTGGTGTCGGCTTCGTTCATGTCAGATTCCCTGAGCCAGCATGTTCATGATCAGGCGGATCACCGTGTCTTTGTGGGATGGGTTTGATTCGGCCACCAAGAGCGCCAATGCCGCCAGCCCGATGTCGTTGATCACCGGTTGCCCGGTCGGGCCAAGAAGCCGACCGTTGCGATTCAGAAAATCCACGAACAGAAACGCGCCGCTCCGCTTGTTGCCGTCGGCAAAAGGGTGATTTTTGATAATGAAGTACAGCAGGTGGGCGGCTTTGGACTCCACGCTCGGGTACGCCGGCTCCCCGAACACGCTCTGATCGAGATTCCCTACATAGTAACGAGGCGAAGGCCTCTTCCCGTTCCTGAGCAAAGAGCGTTGAAGCCTCGCCTCGCGCCATCAGGTCGGCCTTGAGTCTTGCCAGCGCCGCGCGCGCTTCAGGCAAGGTGAAGATCGTTCCACCGGGCGTCGTTGTCGGTTCAGTCAGGAGCCCTTCATCGTACCGTTGCAACAGCACAAAGGTCTGCGTGTAGCGGGTGACGATGTCGACCAGCCCGCGCCCCATATCTGCCTGCAGCTCCGGGCTTCGCACAGCCTTGCGCACCAGTTGCAGCGCTGCCTCCAGCTCGCGGGCATTGGTCTCGAATCGCTGGCGGTTGAGGGTATAGCCCTGGGTAAGATGCTCGCGCAGGATACGGGTGGCCCATTGGCGGAAGCGAGTTCCCTGAGGGGACTTCACCCGATAACTTACCGAAATGATGACATCGAGGTTATAAAATCTCACCGGTTTATCGGAACCAGCAATGTGCATATTTTGCACATTGCTCTCCTCCTCTAACTCGCCCTCTGTAAAGACATTGCGGACGTGCTTGGTGATAACAGAGCGTTCGCGCCCGAACAACGTTCCCATCTGTTCCTGCGACAGCCAGACGGTGTCACGCTCAAGTCGGACTTCGATGCTACCGCTGGTGGTTTCGTAGATGCTGATCTCGCTCATGGGAAGATCCCGTTCACAGTTCTCCGCTAAAGGCTTGGTGTAGCAGCGACTTCTTCAACTCGCCCAGCGCGGTGAGCTTTTGCAATTTGCGGAGACTAACGGACGCATTGTCAGTATTGGAGAGAAAGGTATTCTTGATGACCACGCCGCCGCGCCCGCCTGCCTTGAGGCTCTTGATGAAGTGTTGCAGGAACGGAAAGGCTGTCTCGCCGGTGCGGATGGGAAAGTTCTGCTGCACTTCCTTCCGCTCTTTACCGCCGAAAGGCGGATTGGCGAGCCCCACGTCGTAGCGGTCCTTCTCCTGAATGTCGGCGAGGTTTTCCGTGAGCGTGTTGGTGTGGATGATGTTCGGCGCTTCGATGCCGTGCAGGATCATGTTCATGATTGCGATCACATAGGCGAGCGACTTCTTCTCTTTGCCGTAGAAGGTCTTTTCCTGAAGCGTCTTGCGGTCTTTTGTCGAGAGGTCGCCCTTGGCGGTCAGATAGTCGTAGGTCTCGCACAAGAAGCCCGCCGATCCGCAGGCGCCATCGTAGATTCGCTCGCCGAGTTTCGGCTTGACCATCTGCACCATGGCGCGGACGAGCGGGCGCGGAGTGTAGTACTCGCCGCCGTTGCGCCCGGCGTTGCCCATGTTCCGGATCTTGGCTTCGTAGAGACGGGAAAGTTCGTGCTTTTCTTTCTGTGAGCGAAAACGCAGCTCGTCGATGTGGTCGATGATCTCGCGCAGGTTGTAGCCGCTCTGGATCTTGTTTTTGATCTCGCCGAAGATTTCGCCGATCTTGTACTCGATGGTGTTCGGCTCGCTGGCCTTCTGCTTGAAACGGTGCAGGTAGGGAAAGAGCTTCAGGTTGACGAACTCCGTCAGATCGCTGCCGTGAGGGCGACATTGTGATCGAGCTTGCCGTCTTTGCCCTTCGGCCCAGCCCAGCCCAGCTTTCCCAGCGATAGGGCTTGTCCAGGATGAAACGGTAACGCTTGCCTTCCAGCCTGGCCTCGTCCGCCTTGTCCTGCTCCAGCGCGTCGAGGTACGTCAGAAACAGCAGCCACGACGGCTGCTCGGTATAGTCCAGCTCCGTCGTGCAGCCGGCTTCTTTCCAGAGCACGTCGTCGATATTTTTGAAGGCTTGTTCAAACATGTCGGGCAGCTCCGCGACGGCCGGCATTCGGTCTGTGCGCGTCGTATCTTAAGCGAAAGCAATGGGCGTTTCTACGGGTGGGGAGACCGGCGGGCTAGGCCTGGACTTCGCGGGAGCGTGGGGCTTTGGATGGCGTCGGGAGGTCGACCGGTTTAGCCTTCGGTGCGGCGTGTCCGGCGTCGAGCAGGATGGCGACGAGCATGTCGCTCATGACGTTCACGCCCGAGCGGGCGCGGGCGATGATCCAGTCCACCGTCATGATGAGGGGAATGGCTGCGATGATGACCTGGTCGGGGAGGCCCGCGGCGACCAGCACCAGCGGCAACACGATGAGTCCGGCCTCGGGGATGCCGGCCACGCCGGCTCCTGCGATGATGGAAGCCAGCACGATCAGCACTTGCTTGACCATCGGCAGGTCGAAGCCCAACGCTTGGGCCAAGAACAACGCCGCCATAGCCTCATAGAGCGTGATGCCGTCGTTGTTGAGGTTCGTGCCGACGCAGGCCGCGAGGCGCGACGATTGCGGCGACACCTCCATGCGGTGCAGACATTGGAGCGTGACCGGCACTGTGGCCAGGCTGCTGTTACAGGAGACGGCGGTGAGGATCGCGTCGGCGCCTTGGCCGAGATAGACCTTCGGCGACTTCTTCCCGGCTACCCAAGCGAGGAGCGGGTAATAGATGAGGGCGTGGACGGCCAGGCCCGCGAGCATGGCGACCAGGAAGATCCAGAGTACCGAAAAGACGCCGATGCCGGCCTTACCCACCACCTGAGCCACGACGCCGAACACCGCGAGCGGTACCACGACGATGATCCATTCGAGAATCCAGACGAGCCATTCATAAATCCGCTCGATAATGCGCACCAGCGCGTTGACGAATCCCGTGGTTTGGTTGGTGCGGCTGCGCACCAGTCGCAAGGTCGTGCCCAGCGCCAAGGCCAGAAGGACGACGCCGATGATGTTGTTGCTCGAAAAGGGGTCCGTGATGGTGCGGGGGATGTAGGACGCCAGATACTCGATCGGGCTCTCCGAGCCGGCCTGCACGTTGGCCAGCACCGACGCCGAAGGTGTGGTGCCGGGCACGAAATGGAGCAGTTCGTCGACGTGGCCGTACCAAGAAAGCCCAGGTTGCCACGTGTTCATGATGAAGAGTCCGATCGCCATCGCCACGGTGACGTTCACGAGGCAGATCACAAGCAGCTTGCCCCCCTGCCGTAATGGAATGGTGGTGCGGATGAGGGCGTCGAGGATGGCGAAGAAGATGAGCGGGATGGCCAGGGTCTTGAGCAGCGTGACGACGAACAGGCCGAGTTTGCCCAACTGGGCGTTGCGCAGGCCGCCCAGGTAAGGCTCCTGTCCGAACAGCACGCCCAGCAGTCCCCCGCAGAGCACGGCGATGAGCACTTGCGTGTAGAGGGGCAGCGGGATCAGGCTGGGTGTCGACTTCATGTCGGTGTCAGCGGCGGTGCTGCCGGGCGGTGCGACCCTAGGCTAAAAGTTCCCGGCCTGCACGACATCCTCCAGGCTGTTGATGTCGAGCCAGTGGCCGGCGGTGTAGAGAACCCGGATCGGATAGTTCCGTTTCAGTAATTCCTGCAGCAGTCGCGGGATGCCGGCCTTGCGGTTCTCGGGTTGGGCCAGGAGTTCCGCGATGACGCCGGTGAGGTAGGTGGCCGCGGCGGGAGAGACCTTGAGGAACCCCATCCACACGCCGTGAATGGCCTCCTTGGGGGTGCTGTTTCCGAGTTGCTTGAGGTAGATCTTGGCGTTGAAGGCGCGGCGCGAATTGGGAAGACTACATTCGGTGAAGCCGCCCAAGCGCGCGTAGCTGCTCTGCTCCTGCCAGTTGCTGTCCACGAAGATGATGCAGTCGTCGGTTTCCTGGCAGAGCGTCTGGGGAATGTATTTGTTGAACAGTACGTCGCCATAGGACACGATCGTGCTCTGCGCCGGGCCTTTCCGCGCGCGGAGCGCTTTCAAGAGCGAGGCCAGTTCGCCGGTCTCTGCGAACTCATCGTTGTCGACATAGGTGAGGTTGGGGAGGGTGACGGCCTCTTTCTTGTACCCTCGCACGACCGCGATGTCCTTGATACCCACGGCATTGTACGCATCAACGATGCGCGCCAGGATCGGGACGCCCTGGATCTTGACCATGGTCTTGGGCTGTTGTTCGGTGAGCTCGCCGAGTTCTTCTCCGCGCGAGGCGGCCAATACGACGGCGGTGGTGCCTTCGGCGCCGCGGGGCAGGTAGCGCTCCTCCGCTTCCTGGAGTTCGGCTGCGTTCTGCAGGCGAAAGATCTCCGACACCGGCGCGACCTTGTCTTCGATCGAGAGCAGATGTTGCTGCTCCTTTAAGGTGCGGGCGGTCTTCTGCATGGCGGCCACGGCCGACCGTAACAGGTGGTTGGCCCAGATCACCATCGAAAAGCCATGTTGCCGGAACACGTCGGTGGGGGTGGCGTAATATTTCGTCGGCACGATGACGACCGGGCAGCGATTGCCCCATTCCTGTTTGAAGGCCAGGATCTCATCCGGCACGGAGAGGGCGCTATGGATCAGGATGCCGTCGGCTCCGGCTTGGTGGTAGGCCTCGGCGCGCCGAAGGGCCTCCGCCAAGCCCCACCCGCAGATGAATGCCTCGACACGCGCGATGATGCAGAAGTCCGGATCATGCTGCGCGTCCTTGCCCGCCTTGATCTTGCCGCAGAACTCCTGCATGTCGGCCAGGGGTTGAGCGCCCCCCTTGATGAAACTGTTGGTCTTGGGGAACAACTTGTCCTCGATGCAGACCGCCGCGATGTTGCGCTGCTCCAGTTTGCGGACCAGCCGCTGCATGTTGTTGAAGTTCCCGTAGCCCGTATCCCCGTCCAGCAGGATGGGAATCCTCGTCGCATCGGACATGAATTCCAGGTTTTCCAAGACCTGGGTCCAGCTGGCTTCATTGTTGTCCCGCACGCCGAACTGGGCGGAGATCGAGAGGCCGCTGGCCCAGATGCCGCGGAATCCCGCCTCCTGGACGATCCTCGCGCTCAAGCCGTTGTGGGCTTCGCAGATGAATTCGAGCTGCTCGGAGAAGAGGAGTGATCTAAATTGGCGCGAGGTGCTGAGGCCTGCCGTCGAACTCATGGATTCCCTTCCTTGTTTCCGCCTGTTCCGTCGATCTGGGTGGCAGAATACCCGTTTTCGCGAAGAGAAACCACCGGGAGGACAGGCGTCCCGTCGCTTAAGGCGGCGACTCGGTCATGGAGGGCGGCGGCGATGTGACGGTATCGCTCCGGGCCTTGGGGAGGGCCGTCGAGGAGGTCTGGGCTGAGCGAAGCACCGAAGCGGATGGTCAACCGACGCGGATGGACACGCCGACTGTCGGGCGGCAGCGCCTTGAAACTGCCCTCAACGAACACCGGGAGCACAGGAACCGGATAGGCCGTCAACAGCAGGCCGATGCCCGGTTGAAAGGGTTGGAGCCGTCCGTTCCGCGACAAGCCCCCTTCCGCATACCACACGAGGGTGTCCCCGCGACGTAAGGCTGCCCCGGCGAGCGCCAGGTCGGTGAGCGCGGCGGTCGATTGGGCGATGGGAAGGATGCGGGTCGCGCGGCTGACGAGTCGCATCGGTAGGTTGCGGAACATGAAGCCGGTCCATCCGCCCCAACTGGTCCGCTGCAGGCGCTCCGGTGGCAAGGCGGCGAAGAGGGTGGGTGGATCCAAGAGACTCACATGGTTGGGAGCGAGGACGCAGGGACCTTGCGGCGGCAGGTGTTCAAGCCCCTGTACTTCCAACTGGAAGAGTACGCGCATGAGCAGGCGATCGATCCGGTGCAGGAGCTGGCCAAGGGTTCTGAAGCACCAGCCTCTCGGGGCGAGCCAGCTTCGTTGCCAGGGTGACAACAGCTGATCAGGATGCTGGAGTTGCTCCACCGGGTCCACACCCGCATCGGCTGCTTCGGTGGCTTCGGCCGCTTCGCGCAGTAAATCGCGCACGATGCCGATGCGGGCGATCCTGTCCAGTGAGAGGTCGATGCCGATGCGATCATGCAGGTCCAGCGTCAGCGCCATCCAGTCCATCGAATCCAAGCCGAGATCGAGTTGCAGATTGCTGTCCGGGGTCAGCCGCCGATCGGGAAAGCGTCGCGTGAGCAAGTCCCAGGTACGTGCCACGATGGGGTCTTCCAGCAGTTGGCGATCGTCGGGTGTCATCTGGTCCACGGCAATCGGGGCCCTGCGTAGGCCGTCCGTTTCGTCGGCGCGAGAGGCCTCCTCGAATCGAGCCGCCAACTTGTGCCGCTGGATCTTGCCCAATCTGGTCCGCGGCAGGGGATCGACGCTGACGACACACTCCGTGAGTCTGGCATAGGAAGGGAAGTCACGAAGGGCTGTATCCAAGTCTGCGCGGATGGCCTTGCGCATTTCATCGGCCTGGTCCATCGACAGGGCTTTCTTGCGTGGAACCACGATTGCCACCAGGCGGCCCCCATAGAGCAGAATGGCGGACTCGGCCACGGCGGAGCCCTGATCCATCCGCTCCTCGATGGACTCCGGCCAGACCTTTTCGCCGCCGGGCAGGGTGATACGGGAGGAGGCGCGCCCGACGATGTGGAGCCGACCCTGCTGATCCAGGAACCCCAGGTCTCCCGTTCTGAACCAGCCGTCTGCGGTGAAGGCCTCGCGGGTCTTGTCGGGCAGGTGCAGATAGCCGGCGAAGACGTTCGGTCCACGCGCCTGGATTTCTCCCTGGTTGGTCTCTGGGTCGTGGTCGGCGATTCGGAGGTCGACGCCGGGTAACGGGCGTCCAGCCGAGTCGAACTGCCGCCGGCCCGGCCCGAAGAACGTGAGGATCGGCGAGGTTTCTGTGAGCCCATACCCGGAGGCGATCTGCCAGCCCAATCCGGCCAAGTTCCATGACAGGGCCGGGTCTAACGGGGAGCCGCCTGAGACGAGCGTGCTCAGGTGCGGGGCGAAACGCCGGTGGAGCGGCGAAAAGATGTGTGAACCGATGCGTATGCCCGTCCAGCGAAGCAGGGTCACGGAGCCGCGGAGCATCAGGTGGAACAGGGCTGCGGCGATAGAGCCCCGCTCACGGAAGGGCTGTTCGATGGCCTGGAAGAGGGCCGACAGCAGGCGTGGGACGGCGACGAGCGCGGTAACCCGTCCTTCTCGCAACGCGCGCCGCAGGTGCGGGCCGGTCAGCGAATGCGGGAGGACGATCGTGAGGCCTTGAGCCAACGGCGCCAGCAGTCCGACCATGAAGGGATAGACGTGGTGCAGTGGCAGCGGCAGCAGCAGCCGTTCGTCGGCCCGGTAGACCCGTTCGTTCACTAAGGCGTTGAGATTGGCGAGGAGGTTGCGATGGCTCAAGGGGACCCCCTTGGGGCGTCCGCTGGAACCGGAGGTGTAGAAGAGTAGGGCGTGGTCGTCTGGCTGCGCTGTCGGAATGGCCGGTGGTCCGCTGCGAGGGGAGCGTTGTCGGTTCTGCGGATCCCCCTCGTCGCCGTCCAGAAACAGGGTCGCGAGGTGTTGCGTGTGGCCGAGGGCCATCACGCGCTTGGCCAGGGTGTGGGTCGTGAGGAGCCGACGAGCCTCGCTATCCCGGATGACGTGAGCGAGGTCGTCGCTCGGCATCTGCGAATCGATCGGGACAGGGACGGCCGCTCCACGAAGCAGCGCCAGGAACGCGATGATCCAGGCCGGACTGTTCGGCGCATAGAGGAGGACGCGTTCGCCCTTCTGCAGACCGGACTCGATCAAGACGGCGGTAAGCTGATCTGCTTCTTGTAGCAGCCGGCGGTACGTCAAAACTTCAACCGATTGTTTGTGGAATGCAACGAGGGCCTGCTGGCCTCCGTACGATCCGAGACCCTGTATCAGCTCGATGAGCGTCACTGCCTCGCGGTGATGGGAGCGCATCCGTTCCTGGGGCATTGCGTCGTGTTCCATGAGGGCTTCACCTTACTGCTTGCGCCCTGTCGGCTCAAGAAGATCGTGGCTGGTTTCCCTTCTTGACTCCCATTTTAAGCGGCTCCTATAATTCGGCGCTCGGATGCGATAACCGGCTGATTCAGCGCAGAGAATGGCAGATTTCACGCACTTCAACGAGTCGGGACGGGCGCGGATGGTCGATGTTGGAGCCAAGGCTTCGACCGAACGACTGGCCTCTGCCCAAGCCGTAGTCTACCTTCAGCCGGAAACCCTTGAAAAGATTCAACAGGGTAAGATCGCCAAAGGCGATGTGCTGGCGGTCGCGCAGGTGGCCGGCGTCATGGGCGCGAAGAAGACGCCCGACCTGATCCCGATGTGCCATCCCATCTTGCTCACCAGTGTAGACATCTCCTTTGAAGAACGGGCGCAACCGGATCGGGACGGTCGCTGTTCCATCACCATTACGGCGACGGCCAAGACCACCGGCCCGACGGGCGTGGAGATGGAGGCGATAACCGCCGCCTCGGTGGCAGCCTTGACGATCTATGACATGTGCAAGGCCGTGGATCGCGGCATGAGTTTCGGCAACATCTGTCTCCTGACGAAGTCGGGAGGCAAGTCCGGCACCTATGTCCGGTCAGTGTAAGGAGTAGGGAGCGCGATGGTGACCGTACGACTCTTCGGCATGACCAAGATGATGGCCGGCAATCAAGGGACCTTGACCCTGGCGCTCCCTGAAGGACGGACGGTCAAGGACTTGGTCGCGGTGATCGCCGCGGGTTATCCGCAGATCGGTGAGCTGCTGCACAAGAAGAAGGTGCTCGTGTCGGTGAACCAGGAGATCGCACCGGAAGATCGTGATGTGAAGGACGAAGACGAAATTGCCCTGTTGCCCCCGTTCGCGGGCGGCAGTCGATAGGAGTCCCATGAGTCTCGAACAGGTTACCAAGGCTGAGCCACCCGTCACGGACGATGACGCCCTGTTGGTCCGCGTGCAGCGGGAAGACTTCTCGCTCGACGAGGAGCTGCGGCGCGTCAAACAACGGTCCAAGCGGATCGGCGGCATTGCGATGTTTCTAGGGACGGCCCGTGATCGCTCCAAGGGGCGCGATGTGGACGGCATTACCTTTGAGCATTACGAAGGGATGGCGCAGAAGCGATTGCGGGAAATTCGCGAGCGGGCGCTGAAGGACTTCGATGTGATCGAGGTGCTGGTGTTGCACCGGTACGGCGAAATCGCCATCGGGGAGAACATCGTGCTGATCATCGTGGGGGCCGAGCACCGCGCCGAAGCGTTCCGGGCCTGCAAGTGGGCGATCGACGAACTGAAGCAGATCACGCCGATTTGGAAACTCGAACACACCCCCGAAGGCGAGGTGTGGGTCGAAGAGCATCCCTAGCCTCCGATGCATGATGGACCAGCGCGCGCTCGATACGGCGGTTCCCATGATCCACGACCGGCTGGGGCGTCCCCTGCGAAGCCTGCGCCTGTCGGTGACCGATCGCTGCAATCTCCGCTGCAAGTACTGCATGCCGGAGGACGAGTACGCTTGGCTGCCGCGCGACACGATCTTGACCTTCGAGGAGATGGCCGAACTGACGGCAGTCTTCACGGAGCTGGGTGTGGACAAGGTCCGCCTCACGGGCGGAGAGCCGCTGTTGCGGCGGGACCTGCCGCGGTTCGTGCGGCAACTGTCCGAAAATCGCCGTATCACCGAAATTGCGTTGACCAGCAACGGCGTGCTCATGGCCGACCAGGCCGCCGATCTCTCCTTTGCCGGCTTGACGCGTGTGACCATCAGTTTGGATACCCTGCGCGCCGACCGGTTTCGCGCCTTGACCAAGCGCGATCTCCATCATCATGTGTTCGACGGCATCAAGGCCGTGGTCCACGCCGGGTTCCCCTCATTGAAATTCGATACGGTCGTCATCAAGGGCTACAACGACGACGAACTCGTCGACCTGATCGAATACGGCAAGACAGTCGGTGGAGAAGTCCGGTTTATCGAATACATGGATGTCGGTGGGGCGACGGACTGGTCGATGAGCCAGGTATGCTCCCGTGCGGAGATGCTGGACCTGTTGGGGCGTCATTATGGCGGGGTGACGCCGGTGTTCGAGCACAGCGTCGCGCCGGCGGAGCGGTTCATGTTGCCCGATGGGACGGTCTTCGGGATCATTCCCTCCACGACCACCCCGTTCTGCCGCTCCTGCGATCGCAGCCGGCTGACGGCGGACGGCATGTGGTACCTCTGCCTCTATGCGAAGGACGGACTCGATCTGCGCGCGCCGCTACGGGAAGGCCGTTCGCGCGACGAACTGAAGGCGATGATCACGGCGGCCTGGCAGGGACGCACGGATCGCGGCGCCGAGGAGCGGAAGGCGCTGGAACCGTTGGGCCTGCGGGAGCAGCGTCTCATCGAAATCGATCGTCTGCGCGAGGATCCCCACCTCGAAATGCATGCGCGGGGGGGATGACCCCGCCATGTTCGACTCTCAGACCCTGACCATGCTTGGGCTCGGTTTCGTGCTGGGGCTGCGCCATGCCCTGGACGCCGACCATCTGGCCGCCCTGTCGACGGTCCTTGCCGAGCGTCCGTCGGTGCACGCGTCGACTTCCGTCGGGTTCTTCTGGGGCCTTGGCCATACGCTTATGCTTCTCTGTGTCGGTACGGTGCTTTTGGCGCTGAACCTGACCATTCCGAACTCGCTCGCCACAGCCTTCGAGTTTGCCGTGGGGATCATGTTGGTGGCGCTCGGGCTTTCACTGGGTCGCCGGATCTACCGGGAACAGTGGCACCTGCATCAGCATGAGCACGATGGCCGCGCGCACGTGCACCTCCATAGCCATCACCTGCAGCACGACCATGCCCATCGCCATTGGTTTCACGGTTCGATGCGTCCATTGTTGATCGGCATGGCCCACGGTCTCGCCGGTTCCGCGGCGCTCATGTTGATGCTGTTGTCCACGGTGACGGGACTGGGGCAGGGCATCGGGTATATCGCCGTGTTCGGAGCTGGGTCGATTCTCGGCATGGTGGTGATGGGTGCGGTCTTGAGTCTGCCGGTCGTCTGTTCTCTGGCGGTCGGGCCACATGCCTACCGAATCGTGCAGGGTGTGGCCTGCCTGGCGAGCATCGGGCTGGGAGTGGTGATGATGGTGCGGATCGGCTGGGGCGGCGGGTGGACCTAGATCTGGAGCGCCGGCATCGGTCGTTTCACCTGCAGGGCGTGACTGCGATCGGTTCGTGGGGCTGCCGTCAAATCTGTGTGCGCTGTTCGAAGTTGTGTGCTATCCTGCCGCGCAGTGCAGCCGCCGAACGAACCAGCATGTGGGGAAACGCGTAGGCCGGATGGCATTCACATAAGGCCCGAGCGATGAAGGTTCGGGTCTTGGGATGTCACGGCTCGGCGCAGCTGGTGGAAGGGGAGTGCGGCCCCGTGCCCTGTGGGACCTGCGGCTTCCTGGTGAACGACAGTGTGGTGGTGGATGCCGGGACGATCGGGTCGCGGTTGTATCTCGACGAACAGCGGCGCATCCGGGTCGTCCTGCTGACACACCTGCATTTCGACCACCTTCGTGAGTTGCCCACGCTGGCGGATAATTTGGTCGGTGAGACGGATGCCCCGGTCATCATCGCCTCCATTCCCGAGGTGCTTGAGGGGTTACGGAAACATGTATTCAACGGCGCGGTGTATCCCGACTTTTTTCGTCTCCCCGCGCCGGACCGACCGGTGTTGACCATGCATGCCCTTCAGCCTGGCCGGGAGGATCGGTTGGCGGACTTGGGTGTGACGCCGATTCGCGTGAACCATGTCGTGCCGACTGTGGGCTTTCTCCTCCGTGATGGTCATCGGACGCTGTTGTACAGCGGAGATACCTATGTCACCGACGAATTGTGGCGGGTGGCCAAGGTGGAGGCGGGCCTCGCGGCGGCTTTTATTGAAACATCGTTCCCTAACGAGTTGGATGACCTGGCCAGGGCGGCCAAACATTTGACCCCGCAGTTGTTGGCCGGGGAGTTGGCCAAATTGGACCGGCCGCAGGTGCCGGTCTACGCCTACCACTTGAAACCGCGGTTTCGCGAGCGTATCGGCCAGGAACTCAAGGATCTGGGCATCGAGGGGTTGTCCGTGCTGGAAGAGGGCCAGACCCTCCTACTATAGGTGAGCAGCGATGGCGTGGTTTAAAAAAGGAAAGACCCAAGAGCCGGAGCCTCCGAAGCGATCCAAGGCGACGGAGGGGATGTGGTTGAAGTGCAACCACTGCCGGGAGATCGTGTACCGGAAGGAAGTGGATCGCAATAACAAGGTCTGTCCGAAGTGCGAATACCACTTCCCGATCTCGGTCCTCGAGCGGATCAATCTGCTGGTCGATCTGGGCACGTTCAAGGAGTGGGACGCCGAACTGGAGCCGCAAGATCCCTTGTCCTTCCAGGATACGCGTTCCTACAAGGACCGCATCAAGTCCCAGCAGGAGAAGACCGGCCGCAAAGACGCCATGGTCATTGGCCAGGGGGCTATCAACGGGCGCAAGGTGGCGCTCTGCGTCTTTGACTTCGGGTTTATGGGTGGCAGCATGGGGTCGGTGGTGGGTGAGAAAATTTGCCGCGCCGTCGATCGCGCGCTCGACGCGCGGCTGCCCCTCATTCTCGTGACGGCGTCGGGTGGGGCCCGCATGCAGGAAGGTATCCTCTCGCTCATGCAGATGGCCAAGACCTCCGCGGCGGTGGCCAAGTTGGGCGAGGCCAAACTGCCGTTCATCTCGATCCTGGCCGATCCGACATTCGGGGGCGTGACGGCCAGCATTGCGATGCTGGGCGACGTGATCATCGCGGAGCCGAAGGCCCTGATCGGCTTTGCCGGTCCACGAGTCATCGAGCAAACGATCAAACAACAACTACCCGACCAGTTTCAGCGTGCGGAATTTCTGCTCGACCATGGGATGATCGACATGATCGTCGAGCGCAAGCAGTTGAAAGAGGCAGTCAGCACGCTGGTCGGCCACTTCTAGCCGCCGGCGGGTCCGCGAGCAGCCCGCCGGCGTCAACCACACGGCACAGATTCCATGACCTATTCCGAGACGGTGGCGTTTCTCTATGGCTTGCAGCTGCATGGCGTGAAGTTGGGGCTGGAGACGATTCGCGCCTTGCTCACGCGCGTGGGTGAGCCCCATCGTCGGTATCCGGTGATCCACATCGGCGGGACGAACGGCAAGGGGTCGACCGCGGCCTTGACGGCGTCCGTGCTGCAGGCCGCCGACTACCGGGTTGGACTCTACACCTCGCCGCATCTGATCGACTTTCGCGAACGGATTCGTGTCGGCGGCGCCATGATTCCCGAGGCTCGTGTCAGCGCCATCGTGGAGGCCTTGCGCGCAGCCTCGGCTCCTGATTTGGCCCCGACCTTCTTCGAGTTCACCACGGCGTTGGCGTTCCTCTACTTTGCGGAAGAGCAGGTCGATGTGGCGGTCTTGGAGGTCGGGTTAGGCGGGCGGTTCGATGCGACCAATGTCGTCGAGCCCCTGGCGACCGCGATCACCACGATCGGTTTGGATCACGAGGCGTACCTTGGCTCCACGTTCGAGGCCATCGCCTTTGAAAAGGCCGGAATCATGAAACCGGCAATCCCGGTTGTGATCGGCCGCATTGGGGGCCCCGCTCGCCAGGTCATTGAGGCGGAGGCGTCGGCCCGTCGCGCCCCCCTGGTTGCGTTGGACCGTGACTTCCGCTACCAGGGCCGATCGACGACGGATTGTGCGTATCTCGGTATGGCCCATCGATATGAGCACCTGTCCTGTCCGTTGCGGGGGCGGTTTCAACTCGACAATCTGGCCTGCGCCCTGGCCTTGATCGAACTGGTTGGTGATCGAGAACTGGTGGTGTCTGAGCATGCCGTGCGCCAGGGGGTACGGCAGGTGGCTTGGGAGGGTCGGCTGGAGGTCGTGGGCGAGGCCTCGACGATCTTGCTCGATGGTGCCCACAACCCGGCCGCTTCGGCGGTGCTTGCTGACTATCTGGCCGAATATCGGCAGGCGAGGCCTGGCATAAGGGTCTGCCTGGTATTCGGCATGATGCGTGACAAACATCCGCGCGAGTTCTTGGCTCCGCTGCTGCCGCTCGTCGATCGGATCATTTTGACCCAGGCGGACCTGCCGCGCGCCATATCCGGTTCTGAGCTGCATGCGCTGCTTCGTGAGTATTGTCCCACTGCTCAGGTGGCGGCAACGCCGGCGGATGCCTGCGTCCTGGCCAAGCGTTGGGCAGGACCATCCGATCTCATTTGTGTCACCGGGTCTCTGATGCTGGTCGGCGACATCAAGGCCCATCTCCGAGGGTGCTCCCTCTCACCAGTTCGTGGTTGAGATGGGGCCGGACCGCAACTCGGCGACAGGGCGACGGTGGGTGATTAGTCGGTACCGGGTCGCCTGCCTTCTGACTCTCCTGTGGGTTCTTGTCCTCCCTCACGGCTCTGCCTGGGCCCAATCCACGGTGACGGCCCCGTCGCCGACCAATCAACCGCTCCATGTGACGGCCGAACGCATCGATCATCTTCAAGAACAAGACGTCTATGAGGCGGATGGGTCGGTCGTCGTGACGCAAGGTCCTTTTCGGTTGACGGCGGACCATGTGACGATCAAAACCTTGCCGGGCACCCTGGTCGCCACGGGCCATGTGCACCTGACGGACCCCAATTCCGATTTGAAGTCGGAACGGCTGGAGTTAAACGTGAATACGGAGGCGGGGGTCGTCACCCATGGGTCGATGTACATCAGACCCAGCAATTCGTTTTTCACGGGGCGCGTGATCCGACGGTTGTCCGAAGATCACTACCGCATCAAAGAGGGCACGTTCACCAACTGCGATGCGAAGGACGGCGAAATTCCCGCCTGGCGCTTCAAATTCGACGATCTGGATGTGAATACCGGTGAGAGTATTGCGATGAAAGGAGCGTGGCTCTGCATGCGCGATACGCCGATCATTCCCGTGCCGACCCTGACCTATCCGCTCAGCCATCGACGTAGCGGCTTTTTGATCCCGACGCCGGGATACGACAATCGGTTCGGGTTGCATTATCAGCAGGGGTATTTCTGGGCAATCAATCCCAGCCAGGACATGACCATCTCGCCGTCTTACTATTCGAACCTCGGGTACGGCAGCGACCTGCTATATCGTTATTACCTGGATCGACGGTCGCGAGGTCAATGGTTCGCGAGCTTCCTGCAACAAACCCAGCTGCCCAATGTGTCGGGAGTGGACCAAACCGCCTCCGATGAACGGCGGTTGCGGGGGATGATTACCGGCCAGCACGTGCAGCAGGTTACGGAGACGCTCCTGGTCCGCGGCCAGGCGTCGTTTGTGTCGGATCGGCAGTACTTGCAACAACTCAGCAATTCGGGCGCGCAGCGAGCCTCGCCCAGCGGCGAATCGACATTACTGGCCACCCAGCGTCTTCCCTACGGCAGCGCCTACTTCCTCGGGCAATATCTCCAGCCGCTCAATTTCGGCGGCCCCGATACGTTCCAGCGGCTGCCCGAGGTCGGGTATGTGTTGCCGAATACTGCGCCGTTCGGCATGCCGTTCCTGTTGAACCTCGACAGCAACTTCGTGAACTTTTATCGCGAACGGGGCTTTGCTGTGAACCGGATGGATGTGATGCCGGGCATTACCACCGATGTCATCGATGTCGGGCATGTGGTCGGCCTGACCCCGCATTTCAAATTCAAGGAGGTGTACTACACGCGCGGCATAGAAGAAGCGAGTCCCCTGCATCGAGAGACCTTCTGGGCTGCGGTGGATGCGACGTCGAGGTTGAGCCGTCGCTTCTCCGGAAGCGATGGCGGCAGCTTCCTCCATACCATCGAACCCAGCGTGATGTACGAATACGTACCGGGCAGCGACCAATCGAAAATCGCCCAGATCGACCAAGTCGACGACATTCCGAAGAAGAACCTCCTGACCTATGCTCTTCGCACGCGGTTGCTCGAGCACCAGATCAACGGGCAGAGCTTCAACTGGCTCGATCTTACCCTGGCGCAGAGTTACCATGTCGGTGCGGTTCAGACTCGTGCACGCGAATTCACCCCCGGTGTGCTGCCGTTCCTGGGTTCCTTGACACAGCCGCTGCAACCGGCGACGGTGGAGGTTCAGGGGCGTAAGATGTCGGACCTCTGGATGCGGGCGGTGATCGGGAATACGGCGCCGGAGTTTTTTCGGCCGCCTCGTCTCGACAATACACTGGGGCAAAACGTGGCCGGCGGGCAGATCCTGCCCCCGACGAATTCCTATTTGACGGTGGATGCCTTTCTGGATCCTTACCGAGGAACCTTCAGTCAGTGGAACACCGACCTTCGCGTGCAGCAGTCCAACTATTGGTATGTCGAGGTCGGTCAGCGGTACAGCCGGGATGGGAACCGTGTGCGACGAGGTGATATTTGGAATCCGATCTCGTTCAACGAAGTGTATGCGCCGACGGATGAGATCCAGTTCGTGACGGCCGGCGGCGGATTCCGCACACCCTGGGGCTGGACGGTGGGTGCGAAGGGTTATTACGATGTGAAGGGCGGCCGCAGTCCGGAGTATGATGTGGTGGCCCTCTATCAAAATCCCTGTAAGTGCTGGTCGCTGGGGTTGTATTACCTGCAGTTCCCGGATCGGCAAAGTTACTCCTTTATGTTGAGTATGACGGGCATCGGCTGGACCGAGAACTTCGGCACGATCGTGGCCAGAACGATCTTAGGGCCGTTGCTGGTCGGCGACCGTGGTTTGCCCTGGGCCGCTCCCGGTGGTCCCTATGGGCGTACCACCAGCGGCCTGCCGGCTCAGGAAATGCCGATGGGACGGTACTGACTCGGTCGACTGGAGGCAGGACAGATGACGCCATCAGAGGTGCGGCAGCCCAGAGGATCATGGTGCCGGCTCGTGACGATGCACATGGTGCTGGTGGGCTGCTCGGTGATCCTGGGCATGGAACCATCGGAAGCGTGGGCGGTGGAGCGACTCTCTCACCTGCAACGCGCGAAAGTGTTCCTTCAGGCCGGAGACTATCGGCAGGCGTTGGAAGCCTGTCAGGCTGAGGTGCGTGACAGGCCGTCGGCTCGTAGTTATGTGTATCTCACCTACGTATACCATGCGGTGAACGGGTATCTGGAACAGTTGGCGGCCACCGATCAATGGGTGCGTGTCGAGCACCTGTACCTCAATCTCGCGACGGGGCGACCGGAGGATCTGGTCGATCCTCCCGATGTGTTGGCACGCATCGCCAAGGAACTGATCCAGCAGGCGGTCCAGCGGCAATCCGATGTCACGGCCGCCATGGCGGCGCGCTTGGACGAAGCGGTGGTGCAGCGTCTGTGGGAGGAACAAACAGCGTGGCGGAAGGCGCGGGCGGCCGATTGGTGGGCCGGTGTTCCACTCGAATGGCACTGGGAGCGCCCGTGATTTGACTCTCCTCAAAACGCTGTTATAGGATGACAAGCTCAGCTTAAATCCGGATGTTGTCAGAAGGAGGCGCGTCGTGGCAGGTGATGCATTGAAAGTGACCGATACGACTTGGGACGAGGATGTCATGAAGTCGTCCGAGTTGGTGATGGTGGATTTTTGGGCCGTGTGGTGTGGACCGTGCCAGATGGTCGCCCCGATCGTCGATGAGTTGGCGAAGGAGTATGCGGGGAAATTGAAGGTCCGCAAACTCAATACCGACGAAAATCCGGAGATTGCCGGACGATATCAAGTGATGAGCATTCCAACGATTTTGTTCTTCAAGAATGGGCAGGCCGTGGAGCGATTAGTGGGGGCGCGACCCAAGCGTCAGTTCAAGGAAACCATCGACCAGCTGTTGGCTCAACATTCGGGCTCCGCATAACGCGAGACCGCAGCGGAATGCTGACCGAGCTACGCATTGTCAATTTCGGCGTAATCGAGCAGTTAACCGTTCAATTCGACTCCGGTTTCATCGTCTTTACCGGTGAAACCGGAGCCGGTAAGTCCCTCCTCATTGATGCCGTGACCTTGCTTGTCGGCGGGCGCGCTTCCAGCGATCACATCCGCGCCCAGGCCGAAGAAGCGGATCTCCAAGGGGCCTTTGTCCTCCCTCCCGGCCACGCGATTCTCCGGCTGCTCGTGCAGAAGGGATTCGCCCGTTCCGGCGACCGAGACATCCTGGTACGGCGCGTCATCTCCAGAACCGGTCGAAATCGAACTTATCTCAACGGCAATCTCTGTCCGGTCCACGTGTTGGAAGAGTTGGGCGGTGCGTTGGTGGATGTGCATGGACAGCATGATCAACAATCCCTCTTGTCCTCGGCCGCACAACTGAGTGCGCTGGATTCTTTCGGCCGTTTGCAGCCTCTTCGCCGGGAGTATGAGACTGCGTACGACACCTGGCGCGAACGTACGGCCGAATACGAGCGGCTGACCCTGCAGATCGCGCAGCGTCGCGAGCGGGAAGAGCTGTTACGCTTTCAGTTTCAAGAAATTTCGGAGGCGAGGGTTGAGGCAGGGGAAGAGGTGTGCCTAGAGCAGGAACGACCGCGATTGGTGCATAGTCAGCAGCTCGGTGATTTGGCGGAGCAGGTGCACGAGCTTCTGTATGGCGGGGAACAGGGGATCGTGGGCCAGCTGGCTGCGGCGCGCAAAGCGCTGGCGAAGATGCAGGCCATTGATGATACGACGGCAGAATGGACGAGGGCGTTGGATGAGGTTGCGGTACCGTTGCGCGAGGTGGCGGACCAAATCCGCCGCTACCGAGACCGCATCGACTCAAATCCGGCGCGTCTCGCGGAAATCGAACAGCGGCTCGATCGGCTGCACCGCCTGACGAAGAAATATGGGGGCTCGGTGGAGGCGCTGCTGTCGTTGCAGGACACGCTGCGTAGTCAATTGGCGCAATTGGATGGGGCGGACGCCTCACTAGAGGAATTGGACCGCTCGGTGGGGCGGGACTTGCGCCGGCTTCAGGAGCTCGGTGCGCAGCTGACGCGTCAACGACGGGAGGCCGCCAGGCAATTGACGGGACAGGTGACAAAGGAATTGGGCGCATTGCGGATGGAGCGGACCCACTTTGACATAGAGGTCTCGCCCTTGTCCGACGGCACAGGTTTCGGGCCGGTCGGCCGGGATGTGGTGGCGTTCCTGTTTTCGGCAAATCCCGGCGAGCCGCTCAAACCGTTGTCACGGGTTGTTTCAGGAGGTGAGCTTTCTCGGGTCATGTTGGCGTTGAAGACTGTGCTGGCGGAGACTGATCAAGTACCGATTCTGATTTTCGACGAGGTCGATGCCGGCGTGGGCGGAGCCGTTGCGGAGGTGATGGGGGCTCGTCTTCGCGAGCTCAGTCAACACCATCAGGTGTTGTGCGTGACCCACTTGCCACAGGTGGCATCTCAGGCCCATGTGCATTTCCTGGTGCGGAAACAGGTTCGCCAGAATCGGACCGTGACGGAGGCGCGCTTGTTGACGCCCCTCGAACGAGAGGAAGAGGTGGCGCGCATGCTGGCAGGTGTGACGGTGACGAAAAACGCGCGTGCGGCGGCCGCCGAGATGATCGGCAATGTGAAGGGCCAGCGGTCTCGGTCGAGTTAGGAGGCGGGAGAGCCGGCAGGGGCGGTGGCGATCGCCAGCGCGGGCAGTGAAGATTTGCATTCTCGCACGACCCGGGCAAAGATCTCCGTGAGTCTCGGATCGAACTGAGTGCCGGCCCGTTGAGTAATGCGCAGGATTGCCTCTTCGATAGCACACGGCTGATGGCCGGGGAGGTCCACCGTCAGGTTGTCGAAGGCTTGGGCGATCGCGACGATCCGTGCGAGCAGCGGAATGTTCTCACCGTGCAATCCCTGCGGGCTCTGTGCTCCGTCAAAGCGTTCGTGGTGATAGGCGACGATGTCGCCTACCTCGGCCGGGAATCCAAGCGGGCGGAGCATCTTGGCACCGATCTCACCATGCTTTCCGGCCGGTGTCTGATCTGTTACGGCCTCATCCTCCTGGGCCGAATATTTGTAATCAGGGACACGTAGTTTTCCAACGTCATGCAGAAAAGCGCCCAGCGCGAGGGCCTTCTGTTCGGCGTGGGAGAGATTCAATTGGTTGGCCAGGAGCGAGGCATAAAAACTGACGCGGCTACTATGGTTCAACAGTTGACGATCTTTGGCTTCCAGGAGATCCGACAGCAAAGGAATCAGCACGGCGACGTCGTCGCCGGACGAGGCGGCATCCGGAACCGCTTTCCCTGCGAAGTAATTGGCGCGTAGGTCTTTCCACGCCTGAACCGTTTCAGCCTCTGTGCCCCACAAGGCCGTGGATCGCTTTAAAAATGATCGAAGGTAATCCAGCCGATGTTTCTTCTCCAGCGTCTGATTGATCAACGTGATGAGCTCGGTCACGTTGAATGGTTTCAACAGGTATCCTGCCGCCCCATGGCGAATGCCTTCCATCGCCGAGGTCAGGCTGCCGTAGCCGGTGATGATAATGACTTCAATGTCGGCGTAGTCCTGCTTGATATCCTGAAGTAAATCGAGCCCCTGCCGGTCCGGCAGTTTTTGGTCCAATGTGATGAGGTCGATGTGCTGTTCTTTCAGCACGTGAAGCGCGGATCTGGCATTGTCTGCGGTATAAATTGTGAAAAACGGACGGAGGATGACCTTGAGCGCATCGCGCGGCCCCGTTTCGTCGTCGACGACCAGAACGGAAGGCTTTTCGCCTCGGGGATCCTGTGATGCCTGAGTTCTCACTCGGTCGCTCCTGGATGCACGGCCGGCTTCCAAGAAGGAAAGCGGTAAAACTCGTACCGCTCAGGTACTTTCCCTAAACAAGGCATATATAGCAGGTCCTGTTTTCTCACGCTACCAGATATTTGCGACAAGCCTGCGCTCTTCGCATGAGTATCAGGTGATGGATGCGCACATGCGTCAGGCTGTCTGATTGTTGTACGCCGCACGGTGTCATTCCTGCGTCGCCGCAGTGTCCGTAACCGGCCCGTTGTCTGGCCGGCTGATTCCCAACGTATCCATGCGGTATTTCAACATGCGACGACTGATGCCCAGCATGGCCGCCGCATGGGTCTGTACGTAGTTCGTACGCTTCAAGGCGTCCAGAATGATGTCCCGTTCGAACTCCATCACCGCCTTTTCCAGGGAAAGGCGTCCAGCCAGTGTGTCGTCCCGTAGGGAGGTGGATCTGATGTCGGTACGTAGGATGTTGGGAAGGTGTTCGGGGGTGATGGTCTGCGACCCCTTCGACCAGATGAACGCCTGTTCGATGATATTTTCCATTTCGCGGACGTTTCCAGGCCATGGATAACGTGACAGCAGTTCCAACGCGTCCTTGGTGAATTCCTGCGGGGCGCGGTGTTCTTCCTCGATGCGCTTCGTCAAAAAATGTTTTGCCAGCAGGGGAATGTCCTCGCCGCGCTCGCGCAGCGGCGGTAGGTAAAGGGCGATGACATTGATGCGGTAGTAGAGGTCCTCGCGGAACTGCCCTTTGCGGACCATCTCGTCCAGGTTTTTGTTAGTGGCCGCGACAATACGGACGTCGACCTTGATGGACTGTACGCCGCCGATTCGGGTGAATTCGCGCTCCTGTAAGACGCGGAGGAGCTTGGCCTGCGTGGTGGGACTCAGGTCCCCGATTTCGTCCAAGAACAGCGTGCCTGTATGGGCCAGTTCGAACTGGCCTACACGTCTTGCGGTGGCATCGGTGAACGAGCCCTTTTCATGCCCGAACAGTTCGCTCTCGATCAAGGTTTCGGGCAGGGCGGCGCAGTTGAGAGCGACGAAGGGGCGTTCCTTCCTGCCACTGTTATAGTGGATGGCCTTGGCGACGAGTTCCTTTCCGGTTCCGCTTTCGCCGGTCACCAGCACCGTCGTCCGGCTATCGGCCACCTGTTCGATTTTGGCATAAATTTCCTGCATGGCCGGACTCTTGCCGATCAGGTTGTGAAAGGCATAGCGTTGCGCAACCTGCGCGCGCAGCTGCCGAACCTCTCGCTCCAGTTCACGGCTGTTCATCGCGCGATCAACGACGATCCGTAGTTCTTCGACGTCAAAGGGCTTGGACAGGTAGTCCGCAGCTCCCAGTTTCATGGCATCGACCGCGGTCTTGACCGATTTGGTGCCGGTCAACATGATCACGGGAACCGAGTGATCTTCGGCTCGCATCGACTGGAGCGCCGCCAGCCCGTCCGTGCCAGGCAAGACGACATCGAGCAGTACCAAATTGGGAGTGTCTTTTTTGAAGACCTGAAGGCCTTCCGCCGCATCCGCGGCCTCAAGAATGTCATAGGTCGGTTCCAGCACGGTCTTCAATGAAGCGCGAACGCGCGGCTCGTCATCCACAAGCAGTACTCGTTTTTTCATGTTACTCCAGTGCTGCGACGACTGTGTTGTAGTCGGCAGAGGCGGGGAGAGTCACCGTGAAGGTAGATCCCACGCCGACTCGGCTTTCGACCAGGATGTCTCCGCCGTGTTCGCGGACGATTTGATGCGCAGTCGTGAGCCCGAGCCCGGACCCATCACTCGCGCTGTTGGTATGTTTCGTCGTGAAAAAGGGATCGAAAATATATTCCAGATGCTCCGGTGCAATGCCGCATCCCTGATCCTCGACCTGTACCTGCACCCAGGGACGGCCGGCTTGGAGCGTGAGCGCTGTCCGAACGGTGATGTGGCCTTGTCTATCCTGCATGGCGTCCAGTGCGTTCAAGAGGAGGTTCAAGATGGCCTGCTTGATCTGTTGTCGATCGAGAGAGAGGACCGGCAGACAGGAAGCGAGGGATGTGCACAGAGGGATATTGCGTCGTGCCGCACTCGCCGACACGAACCCTATGCAGGAGGACACGAGGTCGTTGAGATCCACTGCGCCGGGTTGTGGGGGCACCGAGCCGGCGTAGTCAAGGATCTCGTGGAGCAGGCTCTCGATTCGATGAATATCTTCGATGGCGAGCTTACTGAATTCCGTAATGAAGACCGGATCCTGGTGGCGCTGGGGCGTCAGCTGTACAAATGTCTTAATGGAGGTGAGCGGGTTTCGGATTTCGTGAGCGAGTCCTCCAGCCAGAATCTCCAGAGAATGCAGTCGATCGGTGCGTCGCATCAAGGTTGTTGAGCGGTACGAATGGTGCTGTGCCAAGTGATGAGCCAAGGCCTGTGAAACGATCGAGGCCATGGCTTCTGCGAGCGCCGATGCCTCTTGCGCGACGGTTGTGGATCGGCGAGGGCCGAGGGTGCAGAAGCCGAGCAGACCGGCCTTGATTCTGAATGGTATGCAGACGGCGGCATCCAGCATGCTCAGGGCGAGGCCGATCGGGGTTTGAGGGACTGACGTGCGCAATCGTAGGCCGGGGTTGTGGTGGAGACCGAGGATGAGTGGGTGGTCGGACGCGACTGTGATGGGCATCGCTCCGGAACTCTGTCGTATCGCCTTGGCCACGAGGCGGTAGTGTTCCGGGTCTGATTCGCGTACCCACATGGCACCATCCGGAAGCCCGAGTTGATGAGAGAAGGTCTTGACGACACAGTCGCCGAGTGCGGAGAGATCGTCGGCCTCATTTACGGCTTCGGCGAACCGAGCGATCGTTTGCAGCAGATCCATGGTTTCCGAACGGGAACTGAGAATTCGACTGTGGGCGTGGCGTGCCATGCGTGATGCGGCGGAGTCAATCAGTGATCGCGTGAGGCGGCTTGAGGACGTCACCCGATCGATGCGGAGTTACAATCAGTAGGCGGAGTATATCGGCGCCCTCTCGTTTCAGCCAGCGGAATCGGGTTTTTCAGCGACTACGAGGAGCACCTGTCCACCCAGAGCGCGGGTGAACCGTAAGGGACAAGGTGTGAGCGGGGAGAGGCGCGCAGTGAGGAGGGTCTCATCGAAGGTATGGAGTTGCCCGACACGAAGGGCGTGACACCATTGCGCCATCAGATCAAGGGTACGGCGAGCGTCTCCTGTAAACTCATCGATTCCCCGTTCGTGGAAATATGGGCGACAGAACACGGCGAGATCGGCGGTGTCGGTCAGCACACCGGCGACGAGTTTTCCGCCCGGCTTGAGTAGTCGAACGAATTCTCGGAGGGCGTGCAGGGGAGAGGGAGCGAAGCTCAACGAAAGATTGGCGACGATACGGTCGAAGGATCTGTCGGCAAAGGGGAGGACCTCGATCGACGGAGCAAGCACCCAGCTGTCTGCGATGAGAGTTGGAACAGGGCGGGATCCGGCAAGCAGGTCACCTGCAGCGCCGAGTGTGCCGAGCGCGGCGGCTCTCGCCGATTGCAGCGCGGAAACCGAGAAATCCAGGCCGACGTATCGAATGGACTGTGGCTGCAATTGAGGTCGTGCGCGCAAGCGATACAGGCAGTTGAGAAATAGCAGTGTGACGAACGAATGCATGCCGCATCCGATATCAAGCAGCGCGACGCCCTCCTCAAACGGTTGGGAACACTGATACAGGTCATCAAGATAGCGCCAGTAGACCGGCAAGTCGTCCAATCTCGTCGTGAGTTCAGTACGGGCGGTGTAGAGACGGTTTCGAACAACGGCGTCGGGCCCATACCGGGTGCAGAGGAGATCGCGTTCGAAGCGTAGGCGAATGCCGGTGCTACGCGAGAGACTGGCCATGGGAATTGAGAGCGACGTGCCTGGATGGCCCAAGCGGCAGAGCTGGGCGAGTCGTTGCCACTCCCTCACGGACTCGTCGGATGGAGCCCCCGAGGCAAGCAGAACCGTGGACGGCACTGAGATGCAGCTGCATCGGGGCCCAAGCAGGGTGAGGAGTTCGTTGAGCAACTCCGGCGGCGGGCTTGGAATGGAGCGTTCCGTGTGAACCGCGGCGTCGGTCATGAAGATAATGTCGGTCTCGGCGCGGCTTCCATGCTCTCGAAAGACGGTGGCATCGCCGTAGTGTCCGGCAAGGGCATCAGCTAAAAACTGATCGATGGCGAGTGGAAGCCCTAACAGATTCCCGGAGCCGAACCGTACTCCCGACTGATACTCCTGGAGAATGTTTCGCTGATGGAGTGCGGTCAAGCAGTGCTCCAGGTCAAGGGTCGGGTTAAGCAGCAGAAACCGATTTGCACGCCTCTGCCAGTCCCGTCGGCGTACTGCGATTCCTGCTGATAAATCGGACGCGAGTAGGGTGAGTGGAGCGTCGGGCCACTTGTCATGGGCGAACGCCAGAACAGCATCGAGATCATCTTCCAAGGAGGCGTATGTCGTGTGTGCGGGATCGCCGTCACTGAGACCGATGTGTCGGCTATGGTCGTAACGCAGGACTTGAATCCCCTGACTAGCTAGGTAATAGGCGAAGCGGACATACGCCTGCTGCGTGTGGCCATATCCTGGGCTCAGCACCACCATCGGAAGCGCGGCGGTATAGGCCTGTTTAGGCCGATCATGGTTCAACACCAGTGTGTGTCCGACTCGATTGCGCACCAGATGGGTCGTCGTGACGACCGGTGGGTCTGCCGCAGGCTCAGCCAGATCAGGAGAGGTCGCCAGCCGCGGTGCCATGATGTGGTGAAGGTGCCGCTCCTGAGTGGAGGAGAGCCGTTCGAATCGCACTCCGAGGTGGATGCGTTGGGCCTGTCTCTGTTCGCGGGAGGCTGCAACCACTCCATGGGCGCGCGTCCAAATGATGCGGCCTGCCCAAGGCTGCTCCAAGGAGTCCGTGGTCGGCGGAGGCGATGCAGTGATGAAGGCGCCGACGGGTATGAAGCGGACCGTGGTGCGATTCATCCAGGTTTCGGGCCGATCGAACAGTTCGATACAGGCGCCGTCTCGCCCGAGGTTTAACATGAGGCCCCGTGCGCGCCGTTGCCCATGGTCGGGATGAAACACATCAATAGGAACGGCGGATGTCACCCGAATCGTCTCGCGCTGATCGGAGGAGATCCTCTGCAGGATTGGGTTCGGGGGCAAATGAGATGCGGAAGTGGTCGTGCGCGGAAGAATCAGCGCTTCGAACGTGACGGCAGGGGCGCCTTCCCGCAAGGCGTCCAGTAGCGAGAGGAGCACGGTCCGATCTCGGTCGTCGGCGAGGGTGAAGGAAATGACGAGGTCTTTGATAGAGGGGAAGGTGAGGCTGCCTGAGGGCAGAGGGCGTTCCTGAACGACTCCCTCGAGCTCCAGAAAACTGACGGGAGTTCTAATCACGACATAGGCCGGCTGAAGGTGGACGGAACTCGCCAGATCGCGAAGGGTTAAGAGCGCCCCCCCGGCGCTCACATTCCGAAGGACACCGCGCAACATCGTGGTGCCGACCGAAAATTGTACGGGAATGGAAAACGACCTTCGCGGAAAGCGTCGGCGGTCTGGTGGCGTGGGGAGCACGTCTTGTGATCCGGACTCCTGGGGTGCGGCGTTCGAATCTGAGCGATCATGGGGCGCGGAGGCTGCTTCTCCACCGGCCGGTGAGGGCAACATCGCTTCCGGGGCTTCGGGGATTCTGACCGTGATGACCAACTCCTGTCCGAGAGCCTGTTCGAATTGGATGGTTCCACCGTGGGCCTGGACGATTCGATGAGCGCGCAGGAAGTCCTCGGGGGGAAAGCTGCCTTGATGAAGGGGGCGAGCAGGGATGTGCTGCTTTGGTGCGGAACCGGTGATCTGGAAGGAGGCTGCCGTCTGGATGGTTTCCCGGCCTTGCCGGTCCCCGCCCAGACCGATCGGGTACCCCGCTAGGGTCGTGGTTTCAGTTTGTAAATGGATCCGGGTGTTCGTGTCAGCCTCTCTGAGGGGAGCGTGCGCGTAGGCCAGCAGGACGCGGACGAGATCTTCGAGTGCTTGACGAGACCCCAGGACCATCGGAAGGTGAGGTGTGAACTGACAGACGAGCGACAGTCCTTCGAGTTGTGGGCTGTCGCGCATGGAGTCGACCACGGACTGCAGGATTCCCGTGAGGTCTAGGACGTCCATTCCGTCCGGTCCTGCGAGAGCGGCGAGTGCCAGCCGGCGATTTAGCTGGGAGGCGCGGGAAGCCTGCGAGATGATGGTTGTGACCTGCTGTTCAACCTGACGGTGTTGAAGCGTCTGGAGCAGGCGCTTTGAATCCTCGATTAGCGAGGCAAGAGGTTGATGCAGCTGTCGTGAAACCAGCGCGGCATCCTGAAATCGTGCCAAACGGTGATCGGCCTCGTGCAGTCGTGATTCCAGTGCGGCCATCCGTTCCAACAGGTCTTTTTGGGGCGAGAGGTCTCGCAGCGCACCGATGGTGCCGACGTACCGTTGTGTATGGTCGTAGAGCCCCTTTGCGGAGATCTCCACGGAGACGGTTGTGGTCCTGTCCTGTGGTGAGGCCTTGCGCAGCAGCACCAGCTCCTGTCGCTGGGTCGAGCGTCCACCTGCCCGTCGTTCCCCCACGTGGTAGCGAGAGGTCCCTGCCTGGGCCGGCGAAAGCACGACGGAAAAATGTCGTCCGGCAAGTTCCTCAGGTTGGTAACCAAGGAGGGTTGCTAGGCCGAGACTCACATAGATAAAACGGCCCTCACGGTCGAGTTCAAACAACAAATCGTTGAGGATCTCGGTGATGCGGAGGTGCCGCTGAAAGGTGTGGTCTAATTGAGTTTGAAGGGTTCGCTTCTCAAGCGCCTCCTGAACCGAAAAGAGCAGTTCTGTCACGAAGGCCGCCGACTGCTTGAAAAGGAGAAAATCCGCGCCCTGCCGGATGGCTTCAAGGGCCGTCTGTGAGTCGTTGTGGTTCGTTTGCAGGAGAATGGCTGCAGCGGGAGCGGCACGGCGGATGCGGGCCAGCAGATCGAGGTCCTGGCCTTTGACTATGTTGTGGTCGAGGATGATGATCTGCCAGTCGTCTCTTCGACTGAACGTCAGGCCCTCTTCCGCGGTGTAGGCTGCTTCGATCCGGCAGGCACCGAAGAAGCCCCTCAAGCTGGAGGTGACCAGCTTGATTTCGTCCGGACGGTCATTGATGAGGAGGATGCTGAGGGCCAAGTCAGGTCGTGGCATGGATACTTATCTGTTCCAGGTATGACGACGTCCGGTCCGGCGCCTCCCACCCGTTCACGAGTTCGGTATGGAATGAGGCGGCCGTAGTGCGCACGGGTGTTTCAATAACATACAGATTTTCTGGAAACACAGTCCGCAACCTGAGGGGAGCGCGTTACTTCGGTAGGGGGAGGCTGACGGCGCGGATCAATCAGCGGGCCTGTAGACAGACTCGGGTTCGTCTTAAAGTGCGCGACGAGGGTTGGTCCGCCGAGGCAGGGGGAGAGAATGAATGCTGGTCGGGGAACGAATCTGCTAGCGGGCCGCGACGTTGTTCTGAGGTTGTCCGCAGGTTCCCGGAGTCATATAGAGCAGGTAGTTCCCCATTCCATGCTGGATGTTCGGATTCTGAAGGAGATGATGGTGCACCATCACCATTTCATAGTCATCCGATTTGGTGACCGTGAAACCTTTCGAATTTTTGTACACCTGATGGGGCTGGAAGTCTCGGAACGTGCCGTCGGCTTCCACGTCGGGAACGGTTCGCAAGAGGGTTTCGTTAGTGGTCTTATTTTCGAGCGAAATCATGAGCAATTCATCGTGACCGTGGGGGTAGGCAAACTTGACGCACCCGTCGATGTTGAATTTGAGCGGGGCTGACAGAACTGATACACCGGGCCTGATCTCGATTCCCTCATCGGTTTGATCCGGCCCCCGTTCTCCAAATTTGGAATAACAGACGATGTTCACGCCGACTTGATAAACCTCCATTTCCTGCACCTTGGCGCCTTTCGGCGCAACATACATGGTGAACCGAGCCATGACATCCTTAGTGGGCGGTGCCTTATGGTAGAAGGCTACGATGGACATGAGGTTCTGCCCCTTTGCCAGCTTGACTCCGTACCCTTCGGGAAACCGGGCCTCGGTCATCTCCAATCCCGCACCGGCGAAAAACAGCGGCTCGCCATCACAGGAGACACTGGGTTTATCGTTGTTCAGCATGAGAATGTGGTGCAGATAATTCTTGGGAAGCGGCCGGCCGTCTTTGGTGAAGACCTCCGACTTATACCCGATCATGTAGGTGTCTTCCGGCAATTGAAACACCTTCTTGGGCATGCTGGAAGCCAACTCGCCGTCGTGGCCGGTGGGGAGGTCGATCGGACCGAAGGTGAGCGCGATGGTATTGTCGTCGATGGTGATTTTCGTCTCGCCCAGCGTCGGCATGGTCGGAATCGCATGGTGGTCATGCCCCCCATCGGCAGACACCGAAGCCGCTAGCCCCAACAGCATCACCATCGACAGCAGTACCCGATTCATGACCTCTCCTCGTCTTGACGCACCGCCCGTGAGCGGTGAGCGTCGCTCTTGAGAACGTTTGTTGTTAGTGTTATCGGGCCGGCGGCGGCGTCAGCCGTTTCCACACGTAATTGCCGCCATGTTCTCGAGGCGGGATATTGTTACGACTTCCGACACGCACATACCACCACATGCCTCTGGCCTGAGTGCCGTCTTCGGAGAGGACGACGTCAAACCCACCTTCACGATCGTTTCCTGTCTGCTTCCAGGTTCCCTGCCAGCGGCGATCTTTGAAGCTGGTCGTGGAAAACTGTCCGCCCTGCCAGGTATAGGGGCCGTTACCCTGTGCATCCAAGGTGGCGACATACTTCTTGTTGTCTTCGACTTCCGTGACTTCCCATTGGCCGCTGAGGTCGACGTGATCTGCCGGGCTCGGACTCTCCGATGTGCGGTGGAGTAAGGCGGCATGGTCCGCAACAGCGGTTGCGGTCTGGCTTCGGGGCTGTCGAGTCGATTCGTGCCAGGACACGAGCACCCACCGATCTCCCCTTCGTTCCATGACGCCGGTTTCGCGTAATGGGAGTACCATGCGTTGAGCGGGGTCTTCGGCACTGAGATAGCGGATGTAATCCAATTCCATCGCGAACCAGGCAACATCCCCTCGGGTCCACATGTGAAGGCTGGTAATGGGAATTTCCAATCGGACCACCGAGTCGAACTCGCTGCGCATGTCGTCCGCGAAGTCCGACCATCCGAGATACGTGCGCCCGTCGATGGTGTAGCCGATGGCATCGGCATCCTGGGACATGTACGTGGACATGGTGGCTAAATCGCGCCCCGCGTTGGCCCGCACCAGCGTGCGCAGGGTGGATTCGGGGTCGGTAGGGGCATCGGCCCAGGCCGAGGAACATGCGAGCATGCCCGCGAGAGAGAGCAGGACGATTCCCCGCCTTCCGCGAGACCATCGGGATTGCAGGGAGGAAGAACAAAACTGATGTATCTGTTCAGAGAATAGTTCCATCGAATACCTCGTAACTTTTCGAGGCTACTCTGTGGTTCCGGATGGTGTCAATGTCTATTTGTCGGGTGCATGACTCTCGGAAAATCTGCAAGCTACGACCGTGACATTGTCGATGCCCCCTGCTGTCAGAGCGGCCTGGATCAGGGCCGCAACGGTGTGACTCGGTTGGTCCAGGTGAGGACTCGCCAGGTCGAGAATCCGCTCGTCGTCCAACATTTTCGTCAGGCCGTCGGAGCAGAGCAACAGCAGGTCTCCAGGTTGGACATCATGGATGAAGGTGTCGCACTGGACGGTTAGTCCTTGCCCCATGGCTCGGGTCAGCACATGCCGGTCCGGATGGGTAGCCGCCTGCGCCGGGGTGAGGAGACCGTCGCGCAGATATTCTTCAACCAGGGTGTGGTCGCGGGTCACCTGAGTGATGGCGGACGGTCTGAGGAGATAGGCGCGGCTGTCTCCGACGTTGGCGATGATGAGGCGCGGAGGCGAGATAGGCAGGAAGTGCGCCAAGGCCAACGTGGTCCCCATGCCTCGCAACGACGGATGGTGGTCGACGTGCGTCAGTATGGCCCGGTGGGCGTGGGCGATGAGTTCCGTGATGCGCCCGATGACCTGCGGCAGTAGCAGCCGGCCATCGGCGCTCTCGGGGACGAGGGTTGAACCAAGGCGTGCGACAGTTTCGATCACTAACCGGCTGGCAACATCCCCTCCCGCATGGCCTCCCATCCCATCGGCCACGGCCCAGAGCCGGTGCTGATCATCTACGAGTAGGGCATCCTGATTGGTCGCACGTACCAAGCCGCGATCCGTTTGTCCGAAGGTTCTCCAGGTCCATTGAGGTTGCAGCATGCCGGCCATCTCCTTTACCGCGTCGAGGGGAACGATGTCGGCGTTACAACCGCGGGGCCATAGCGTGCGGCCAGTTGGTCGTACAAGAGGTTGGCCAGCGGCTCGAGGTTGCGGGTGTCTGCAGCGTTGTAGCGGACGAGTCGATCCAACGCCTCCTGATCTCCTGCCCGGTGCCGATGCCACAGGCGGACCGCCTCCAATCCGTCGAGGTCTTGGAGGTCTGCGGATCGTGAGATCTCCAGTTCACGCTCGATGCGTTTGAGCCCGCCCTGCAAACCGACGCGCCTTGCGGCAAAGCAGAGATCGAAGTGGGGCACTGTCACTTGCAATCCCGGAAAGCAGGCCTGCAGATAAGGCACGTCGAAGACGGTACCGAAAAACGTAATCAGCAGGTCGGCCTGGTCGAGTTCGTCTTGCAGGGCGGCTCGGCTGAGGGCCTCGCCGTGGATCAAGGTACGCATGTAGCCCTTGCGATAGAGCCCGACGACGGTCACCTCTCCCTCATGGGCTGAGAGGCCGGTGGTTTCAATGTCGAGGTAGAGGGCCTGCGCCCCGAACGTTCGAAACAGCCGCCAGTGATCGCGCGTGTGAAGGCAGCGGGCAAAGTATCTGGCGTTCCGCCGATCGAGTTCCTCTTGGGCCGTAGCCAACTCCGCGTCATACAACTCCTTCCGGGGTGCCGACAAGCCAGGCAGCTTGACCTCACGGCGAAAGGCAGCCCAATCGACGATCCCCTCCTCCCAGAGCCGCCGTTCGGTGGAGGGGCCGATGCCTTTCAAGTGGACGAAGGTCGAGGTCAACATGCCGGTCGATCGAATGGAACTGGCGAGGGATTGTAGCCTTGATTTCAAGGGATAAACAAGTTAGAGTCCGCGACTGATGCGGGGTTTCGTTATGTTCGGATCGAAAGAACGGTCGAGTTTGGTGAGGATGCATGACCACGAATGGCACTGCAAAACGGATCAGAATCAAGGTGGGGGGAGTGCAGCTCGAGGCCGAGCTCAAAGGCACCAGGACGGCGGAGGAACTCTACCGTGCCTTGCCGGCCGAGGGGCCATTGAATGTCTGGGGCGAGGAGTTTTATTTTAAGATTCCGGGCGTCAAAGATTACCGTGAAACCGCCACGACCCAAGTGAAAGTGGGTGACGTCGCCTTTTGGGGAGCCGGGCAAGTGCTGGCAGTTTTTTTCGGGCGGACCCCCATGAGCATGGGCGCCGATCCGGTTCCAGCCGACCGAGTCAATGTCATCGGTCGCGTCTTGGGTGATGCGGCCATGTTGCGGCAGGCGATGAACGCGAGTTCGATTCGAGTCGAGCGGATCGAGTAGGCTGGGCCGAAGATCGTATCCAGGAGGGGTTGCGACCATGCGGTTGGCAAAAGAACGCATCCACCATATGGCGGATGCCCTCGTCTCCAGGCTACAGGGTCTCGGGTACCTGGAATTGACCGGAGATCGCAAGGCTTTGCGGGATGCACTGGAACAGACCATGACCGAGGAACTCGGGGTGGAAGATCGGTTGAACGCCGAAGTGCGTCGCATGATGCAGCCCTATGAGCGAGATATCGAGCAGGGAAAAGTGGACTATCAAAAGATGTTCACGATGATCAAGCAAAAGCTCGTGCGGGAGCGGGGCATCATCCTCTGACTATCGCCATGATCAGTGACGACAAAGCCAGCCATCTGGCCCACCTCGCGTTGGGCGCCCTCAAGAAAAGCGCCCACTGTCGCCTTACAGAGGAGGACGGCAAGGTGTTGCGAGAGATCAAGCGGGTCTTGGCGGCGGAACTGACCCTGGAAGCGGAGATCGATCGGAAGGTGCGGGCGAAGTTGGCGTCCTATTCCCGTCGGATCGTTGAAGGAAGCTCCGAATGGGACGTGATGTACCGTAAAACATTTGAGGAAGAGCAGAAGAAACGCGCGAAACCATAACGAGAACCAGAGGGGCCGGCCATGAGGCCGGAAGAGGTGATAGCGATGCACGTCACCAAGTGGATCGTCATGTGTGCGGCAGTCCTGTCAGTGCAGGCCTGTACCCACTCCAAACCCAAGCCGCTGATGCCGCTGGAGTTGGCCTATGGAGCCAATGCCCAGGCGATTGCGCTGAACACCCAAGGGACCCAAGCGTTCCAGTCGGGACAGTTGCCCGAAGCCAAGAACTATTTCGGACAGGCTATCAAGGCGGCGCCGGATTCAGGCCAGGCCCATTACAATTTTGCCTTGGCTTTGAATGCGCTGGGCGAGACGGAACAGGCTCGTCAGGAGTTCATCGAAGCGGCCAACCTGGCTCCCGGGGACAAGGTCATTTGGGACTCTCCCGCCCTGCGGCCGTTCGGCAGCCCGGAGGCGCCGAAAAAGGCGATGCGCGAGCACCCCTATGGAACACAGCGCCCGATGATCGGCAGCGGACCTCGTTAAAAAGAGGGCAACGATGGCAAAGGGAAAACAGGATATGGCACAGGAGCTGGAAGTGGGTGCGAAGGCCCCGGATTTTTCCTTGCCCGATCAGGACGGCACGTCCGTCTCGTTGAAGAGCTTCAAGGGAAAGCAGGTGGTGTTGTACTTCTACCCCAAAGACGATACGTCCGGATGCACCAAGGAAGCCTGCGATTTTCGCGACAACCTGGCGCCGATCAAGAAAGCCGGGGCGATGGTCTTGGGGGTCAGCATGGACGGCAAGGCCTCACACCAGAAATTCATCGCCAAGTACGGGCTGCCCTTTGCCTTGCTGAGCGACGAGGATGCGTCGACCTCCAAGGCCTATGGCGTCTATAAAGAAAAAAGCATGTACGGCAGGAAATATTGGGGCATCGAACGGAGTACCTTTGTGATCGATGCCGAGGGCCGTATCAAGGCCCTGTTTAGAAAAGTGAAGGTCCCGGGGCATGTCGACGAAGTTTTGGCTGCACTGAAGGTATAGAGTCGCTGGGGCGCAGGGGACCGTGTTCATGGATCCATTGGAAAAAACGTCCCATGCCTACAGCGCCGCCGCCCTCTCCCTCGTGCCGGGTCTCGGGCACCTCTACATCGGAGAAAAGCGGGGCTGGCCCCTGTTCCTCGCTGGGCTGCTGTTGATCTTCCTGTGGCTCTATATCGCCTCCTTCGCTCTCGTGCCCCTCATCGGACTGATCCTGCTCTGCATGGGCGATACCTATCTGACAGTCAACCGAGACCGCGGGCTCTTCACCTGACAGGTGCCTAGGTCTTCTCGGGAACTGGAGATTCCATGACAACGTGTCGTGCGAGGCTGTGGCGGTCGGTTGTGCCGGCCCTGCTCATGTTGTCGACCGTCGCGATGGCTGAAGCAGGTGCGCAAGCCCAGGCCGCTTCCATCACCGTGGACGATGTGTTGACCCTGCCGAATCAGTCGGTCCGAATCGAGGCCCGAGTGGGTGAGGGGACTGTCGGTGGGGGCTCAGCGTTGGGCGGTATCGCATTACGGTTGCGGGTCGACGGGGCGGCCGTGGCGACCGCCAAGACCGACGACAGGGGGCGTGCCTCGTTCGACTTTACGCCGAAGATGCGTGGCAACCATCCCATGGTCGTGGAACAGGGCGAGTCCTCGGGGAGTGACGCGGGCACGACGGCCAAGGCGACCCTGTTTGTGTGGGAGCGTCGGCGTCCGATTCTGTTGGTGGAAGTGGCGTCGCTCGTCGAAGCCGGCGGGGGGGGCTCCGATGTTCTATCGACCAAGCCATCGGCCGATGCGGCCGAGGAACTCACCCGCCTGTCGCAGTACTATTACAATCTGGTGTATATCCCGCGCGGGGAACAGTCCTCGTCGGATACCCGGGCCTGGCTGGAAGCCCACCAGTTTCCCACCGGCCTGGTCCTGATGCCCCTCGCCGGCGGATTGGGTCCAGCGCTCGATTCGTTCAAGCAACAGGGGTGGACGACGATGAAGGCCGGCATCGGCCGTACGAAGCTGTTTGCGGAAACCTTGTTGCAGCATCGCGTGGACGTGGTGCTCGTGCCGGAACCACCCAAGGGAGATTTGCCGCGCAAGGCTAAGGCTGCGAAGGATTGGAAGGACGTGCGCAAGAAACTGTAATCATGCTATCTTCAGCGCCCGACAGGGTTTGATCTCATCGAAGGAGCAGGAGCCGGTTATGTTGTTAGAGGGAAAAAAGGGGTTGATCATCGGGGTGGCCAACAAACACAGCATCGCCTGGGCCATTGCGCAGGCCGCAGCCCGTGAAGGCGCGCAGTTGCTGTTCAGCTACCAGAACGAACGGTTGCGTGAAAACGTCGAGGAGTTGGTCGGTACGCTGCCCGGCGCCGCTTCTTGCGTCTGTGATGTGGGAGACGATGCGCAAATCGAAGCCTTGATGACCGCGGCCGAACAGAAGCTGGGCCGGTTGGATTTTCTGGTTCACTCGCTCGCCTTTGCGCCGCGGGAAGAATTGACAGGAGAATTTCTCAACACGACTCGCCAAGGGTTTGCGACGGCGTTGGACGTGAGCGCCTATTCGCTCGTGGCCGTCACCAGGGCCGCCGTGCCGTTGATGACGGAAGGCGGGTCGGTCGTGACCTTGACCTATCTCGGCAGCGAACGGGTGGTGCCCCACTACAATGTGATGGGGGTGGCCAAGGCTGCGCTTGAAGCGACGGTACGGTACCTCGCCCACGATCTCGGACCGAAGAACATCCGGGTCAATGCCGTGTCGGCCGGGCCGATCAAGACCTTGGCTGCCCGCGGCGTCTCGGGGATCAGCAAAATGGTCGACCACCATCGGGCCTTTGCCCCGCTCCGACGAGCCACCGAGCAGGGGGAAGTCGGCGACACTGCCTTGTTCCTGGTCAGTCCGTTAGGTCGTGGCATCACCGGAGAGGTGATCTACGTCGATGGGGGATACCATATCCTCGGGTCGCTGGCGTCGGTCGATTAACGGGTCGGCCCCGCTGTCGGAAACATCCGTCTCAATCACCTGCCGTCGTCTGTCCTTTTGCAGGGGCGGCTGCTGCGCGGCAGCCGCTCGGTTACTCCTGTCCATCGTGGCCCTTCTCTGCCTGGGATTGGTAGAGGAGGGCCTGTCCGGCGAGCTATCCGACCGTGAGGAGGACGGTCTAGTCGGGCCGGTCCGTTCCGTTGAAACCAAAGAAAGCCTGTTGGTACAGATCGACCGCTACGATGCGCAGGGGCGGGTCGTCGAGCGCATGCAAGGTGGCCTGGACACCATGCCCGGCTTGTGGCCGTTGCGCTTTTCCTACCACTACGATCAGACCGGCCGGCTGCAGTCCGAAGTGGTCACGGATGCAAAGGGTGATCTGGTGAAGGAAACCCGCATGGCCTATGATGCGCGCGGCCATCGCTCTGCGGAGGTGGCGGCCTGGGGCGACGGGACCTTCGAAAACGCGTCCCTGTATGAGTACGACCAGGCGGGCCTGAAAATACGCGGCCTCCATTACAACGCCGTGCAGGTCATCAACCGGAACCTGTTCACCTATGATGAGCACGGACGGGTGATCGGCGAACGATTCGAACGCAACTACCGGTACGATGCGGTAGGGAATCAGGTCGCCACGTCGGATCGTTTCGACGCGGGGCATGCGTTGGTCCTCACCTATGACGACCAAGGACGAGTCGGGACTAAGCACGTCTCGGATTTGCGAGGCCGACGAGAGGGGCGGTCGGAGTTTCGTTACGACGACCATGGCAACCAAATCGAAGAAGCCTTCTACGATGCTCTCGGACGCCTCACCGACCGGAAGACCTATCGCTATGACTATGACGCGGTCGGCAATTGGACCAAGGAAACGTTCGAGCGGTGGGAATCGGTCGACGGAGGCGAACGGCTCAAGCAGGCTCACGTTCGCGAACGTACCATCGTCTACCATGACGCGACCTGCAAGTTCTCCCCATCACCAAGTCCCACCCCAGTCGAGCGCCGCTGAGGTCTGTTCGGCACAGGCCGTTCTGTGAACGGTGACGGAGTCGCCCGGCAGGATGCCTTCGGTATGGATCTGTGGAGCGGCGAGATCCGGCCGATGTCCATGCTAAGATGTCTCCACCATGCCTCCTTTTAAGCTCGAAGCTCCGTTCAAGCCCTGCGGTGATCAAGGGCAAGCCATTGAAAAATTATCGGCCGGGGTGCTGGCCGGCAAACCGCATCAAGTGTTGCTCGGTGTGACCGGATCCGGCAAGACCTTTACGATGGCCAATGTCGTCGAGCGCGTGCAGAAACCCACGCTCGTCCTTGTCCACAACAAGACTCTGGCCGGGCAACTCTACCAGGAGTTCAAACAATTCTTTCCACACAATGCCGTCGAGTACTTCATCAGCTATTACGACTACTACCAGCCGGAAGCGTACATTCCGCAAAGCGACACCTATATTGCGAAGGACGCGTCGATCAACGACGCGATCGACCAGATGCGCCATGCGGCCACGACGTCTCTACTTCAACGGAACGACGTGCTGATTGTGTCGTCGGTCTCCTGCATCTACGGCCTCGGTTCGCCGGAGGTCTACCACGACATGCTGGTGTATCTGGAAGAAGGCCTGGAGACGCGACGCGAAAAAATCCTGGCCAAACTGGTGGAGATTCAGTATGCCCGCAACGATGTGGATTTCCATCGCGGCACCTTTCGGGCGCGCGGCGATGTCATCGAGATTTTTCCGGCCTCGTCTGAAGCCAAGTCAGTCCGCATCGAATTGTTCGGCGACGTGGTCGATGCGATTCATGAGATCGATCCGTTGACGGGGAAGTCGCTAGGGAAATTGCCCAAGATTGCCATCTATCCGAACACACATTACCTCATCGCGCCGGATCGGTATGAGCGGGCGATTACCGGGATCGAGGAGGAATTAGAGGCGCGTATCGCGGCCTTCAGGAAGACCGGGAAACTGGTGGAGGCCCAGCGGATCGAACAACGGACCAAGTACGATCTCGAAATGATTCGCGCCATGGGGTATTGCCATGGCATCGAGAATTATTCACGCCACCTGAGCGGGCGTGCGCCGGGAGAACCGCCGCCGACGTTGTTGGACTACTTCCCCAAGGACTTTCTGTTGATCATCGACGAGTCGCATGCCACGGTCCCCCAGGTGGGCGGCATGTACGAGGGCGACTTCTCGCGCAAACGGACGCTGGTGGAGTACGGATTTCGTTTGCCGTCCGCCGTCGATAATCGTCCGTTGAAGTTCGCTGAGTTCGAACGGATGCTGAAGCAGGTGATTTACGTGTCCGCCACGCCGGGGCCGTATGAACTGGATCATGCCAAGGGCGAGGTCGTCGAGCAGATCATTCGTCCGACCGGCTTGATGGATCCCTGTATCGAGGTGCGCTCGGCGAAGGGGCAGGTGGATGATCTGCTGGCCGAGGTGCGGGCGGAAACGGCCAAGGGCCATCGTGTGTTGGTGACGACGCTCACGAAACGCATGGCTGAGGATCTCACGGAATATTTCCATGATTTGGGCGTGAAGGTGCGGTACCTGCATTCGGACATCAAGACCTTGGAGCGAGCTGAAATCATTCGCGACCTCCGACGTGGGATATTCGACGTGTTAGTGGGTATCAACCTCTTGCGGGAAGGCCTGGATTTGCCCGAGGTCAGTTTGGTGGCCATTCTCGACGCCGACAAGGAAGGGTATCTCCGTTCGCATCGGTCACTGATTCAAACGGCAGGGCGAGCGGCCAGGAATGCCGAGGGGCGGGTTATTTTTTATGGGGATGTCGTGACGGATTCCATGCGGGTGGCGATGGAAGAAACGGCGCGCCGTCGCCATATCCAAGAGGGCTACAACCAGATGCACGGCATTACGCCCGCGAGCATCAAGAAGGGGATTCCGACACTGGAGTATGCGACGGCAGAACTCGACTATGTGCAACTGGATTTGGCGGCTGAGACGACGGCTATCTATGAGCCCGAAGAGGATGTCGCGCAGCTGATACAGCGACTAGAGACGGAGATGAAAGCGGCGGCCAAGAAATTGGAGTTCGAACGGGCGGCCGAATTGCGGAATCGGATCAGGAGCCTGAAGTTGAAGGGCCTTGAGTTGGCACCGTAAGAGGAGTCGGGGCGAATGGCTTACATCTGTTTGTAGAGGTAGGCGCCCAGAAACATTCCTAAGACACTCAGTAAGCTGACTTTGATGCTGAAGCCGAATGTCAGTTTGAACAGTACCAAGTCCAGGGTGAGGGGGGGATTGATCCCGGGTGAGAAGTTGCCTGCGAAGATGTTCTGAATTGCACCGTTTGGAGCCATCACGCGAAGAATTTCTCCGAAAATCCCGCCCAGCATACCGCCGATCAGGATAAAGATCAGCAGGACGCCGACCGATTTTCTCATCCGATGTCTCTCCCCGGGTTTTTATAGATGGACGGCACTACGTAGGCCGACGTTGCGCACCTTATCGGAAGCGGAAATTGATGTCAACAAAATGCATGCCAGCGGAGAAGGTGCGGAGAATCGTGGATCTCAGTCGCAGTTCAACCGTCGACTCCCCAGGCTTCAACCCGCTTTCCGGGTGTCAGCTGTGTCCAGCCGAACGTCTTGACTTCACAGCACCCGGTTCTATAGACTACCCGATGCTGTTTTTCTAGTCTTTTCGAGGCGATCGGAGATCTGGCTCGAAACCGGCTTCGATGGCCTTTTTCTTTGGTGATTGGTGCTCGACGCGCTGAGCGAAAAATTCGAACGGATCCTCAAGAAGCTCCGGGGGCAGGGTGTGCTCACGGAGGACAACATTGCCGAGGCGTTGAAAGAAGTGCGCTTGGCGTTGCTTGAGGCTGACGTCAACTTCAAGGTGGTCAAGGATTTCCTTGAGCGCGTTCGCGAGAAGGCGGTCGGCCAGGAAGTCTTGAAGAGCCTGACCCCAGGCCACCAGGTCGTCAAAATCGTCTGGGATGAACTCCGCGGCATGATGGGCGGAGAGCGGGCGGGGATCAGTCTGGCCTCCAAGCCGCCGACGGTCGTGATGATGGTCGGCTTGCAAGGGGCCGGTAAGACGACGACTTCGGGCAAATTGGCTCGGCTGTTCAAGGGCCAAGGGAAACGCGTCTTGTTGGTCGCGGCCGACCCACGTCGACCGGCTGCAGGTGACCAGTTGGCGAGCCTGGGGCGTGATCTTGGGATTGATGTGCATCGGTTTGATCAGGTCGATGCGTCACGCGCCGATGTGGTGCGCATTTGTGAGCAGGGGGTGCAGCGCGGCCAGGAGCAAGGGTATGACGTGGTCGTGCTGGATACCGGCGGACGCCTGCACATCGATGACGAGTTAATGGCGGAGCTGGTCTCCGTCAAGCAGGCCGTGATGCCCCACGAAGTGCTTCTGGTGGCGGATGCCATGACGGGACAGGATGCCGTCAACATGGCCGGCCGCTTCGACCAACAGGTCGGAGTGACGGGGATCATCCTCACGAAAGTCGAAGGCGATGCCAGGGGCGGAGCCGTGCTCTCCATTCGCGCCGTGACCGGCAAACCGATCAAGTTTCTCGGAATGGGGGAAAAGCTCGATGCGCTGGAGCCGTTTCATCCGGATCGCATGGCCTCGCGCATTCTCGGGATGGGCGATGTCCTCTCCCTGATCGAGAAGGCGCAGGAAACATTTTCGCGAGAAGAGGCGGAGGCCGCTCAGAAGAAACTCACCAGCAGCACCTTTACGCTGGAGGATTTCCGTTCCCAGCTGGGGCAAATGAATCGGCTGGGCTCGTTCGAACAGATTTTGGGGATGTTGCCGGGCGGGCAGAAGCTGAAAGACTTGGCGAACAGCGGATTGCCGGAAAAAGAGATGAAGCGGGTTGCGGCTATGATCGACTCGATGACGCTGCGGGAGCGCCGGGACCATACGCTCATCAACGGCAGCCGAAAGAAGCGCATTGCCCGCGGCAGCGGCACCAGCGTGCAAGAGGTCAATCGGTTGATCAAACAGTTTTTGCAGGCGAGGAAAATCGCCAAGGTCATTTCCGGGTCCGGCGGCCGACGTCAGTTGGCCCAAATGCTGCGTGGGATGTGATGCCCGGCGGGACAGGTTCGGGACGGACGGGTCGGTAGGGGGATTGTCAACAAGAGCGCCGGTCGATGTGACGGTGTGTTCATTCAAGGGAGGTCAGCGTGGCAGTTCATTTACGGTTGGCACGGACGGGGCGGCATAAGCGCCCGATGTATCGAGTGATCGCGGCGGATTCCCGCAAGCCGCGGGATGGGCGGTTCTTGGAGATCTTGGGCATTTTCGATCCGCTCAAGAACCCGGCGGTGCCGGAGTTGAAGTCGGAGCGGGTCTTGACGTGGTTGCGGCATGGGGCGCAGCCCACCACCACGGTGCGGACCTTGCTCAAGCGGCACGGCGTGTGGAAACAGTTCGAGACCGAAAAGGCTGCGAAGTCCAAGTAGGATGGCCGTGGCCTGATGGTGTGACCATGCACGATCAGGCGGATCTCGTCACGATCGGGAAGATCGAACGGTCTTTCGGCATCAGAGGTGAAGCTCGCGTTCGTTCGTTGACGGATGTGCCGAGGCGGTTCGAGCAACTGGGGGCGGTGACGCTCGTCGGGATGAAGGGCCGGACGATTGACACGAGGGTGACCCATGTGCGGCCAGGCGGCTCGACGTTGATCGTCGGCTTCGAGGCCTTCACCACGCCGGAGCAAGTCGCCGAATTTCGTGGCGGGCTCATTCAGGCTCCGCGTGCAGATTCGCCGACATTGCCCGCTGGGCACTATTATGAGTGTGATCTCATCGGGATGGTCGTGCAGGATGAGGCGGGGATGGTGCTCGGTCGGCTGGAGGAAATTTGGCGCCTTCCCGACCATCAAGTATTTGCCGTCAGGCAAGAAGGAAAAGAGACATTGATTCCGGCCGTCAAGCAGGTTGTCGTGGGTGTGGACGTGCCAAACCGGCTAATGACGGTTCGGCTTCCGAAGGGATTCGAAGACCTCTAGATGCGTTGCGCCGTTCTGACATTGTTTCCGGATATGGTGACCCCGGCTTTGGGGCAGAGCATCCTGAAGCGAGCCCAGGAAAAGGGGGTGCTGGAGGTGTCTGTCCAAAACTTGCGCGACTTCACCCATGATCGTCACAAGACGGCCGACGACACCCCCTACGGGGGCGGCGCCGGGATGGTGATGAAAGCCGAACCGATCTTGCAGGCCGTCGACGCCCTATGCGAAGCCTACGGAGTTTCTCCCGCACGGGAAGCCAGGATGCGGATTGTGCTGCCTTCTCCGCAGGGCAGACCCTTTTCGCAGGAGGTGGCGAAGTCTTTGGCCGAGGAGACGCGGCCGATCGTCTTTATCTGCGGGCACTATGAAGGCATCGATGAGCGGGTCAGGCTTGCGCTGTGTCCGGAAGAACTTTCCGTCGGGGACTATGTCCTGACGGGCGGAGAGTTGCCTGCGTTGGTCATGATCGATGCGGCGGCCCGTTTGGTGCCGGGCGTATTAGGTGACGCCGCCTCCGCGGCGGAAGAATCCTTCACGGAGGGGTTGTTGGAATATCCCCACTACACCAGACCGGCCGAGGTGCGCGGTATGTCGGTGCCCGAGGTCCTCGTGTCCGGTCATCATGAAGTCATTCGGCTGTGGCGACGCAAGGAGGCGTTGCGGAACACCTATCTGAAGCGACCGGATCTCTTGCGAGACCGCGCGCTCGGGCCTGAAGATCGTCGGTTGTTAAGCGAAGTCATGCAAGAAAGTCTTGTTCAGGTTTCAGCTCGTTGAGAGGAGGAGGGATATCATCATGAATCGGCTAGAACGGATCCAACGATCCTTGACCAGAAAAACGGCGCCCAAGTTTGAGATCGGGGATACCGTCCGTGTGCATGTCAAAGTCGTTGAAGGCGAAAAAGAGCGCATTCAGGTGTATGAAGGGGCGGTGATTGCGAGAAAGGGCACCCTGAACAGCGAAACCTTTACAGTTCGGAAGCTGTCCTATGGCGTGGGGGTGGAACGGACGTTTCCGGTTCATTCGCCCAGTGTGGCGAAGGTTGATGTCGTGCGGCAAGGTCGTGTTCGCCGTGCCAAGCTGTACTACCTCCGCACCAAGAAGGGCAAGTTTGCCAAGGTGGAAGATCGCGAGTTCACCGCCGAAAGCAAAGCACAAATTGCCGCCAAGGCGCAGGCACAGCAAGCGGCGGCAGCCACCGAGGCGTGATCGACGGAATCTAGTTGTTCGTCTGACTGACACCAGGGCAGAGGCGCACGTTTGCTGGGAACTCCGAGCCTGACAACTTGGGGCCCCACCGAAGACTTCGAGGGGGAGGCCAGATGCTGTGGGTATCGGTGCGTCGCCGGTCTGGATGAGGCGGGACGTGGCCCCTTGGCCGGTCCCGTCGTAGCGGCCGCGGTCGTATTGCCCCGCCGCTGTCGTCTCGTTGGGCTGAACGATTCCAAACAGATTTCCGAAGCGGACCGTCTACGGTTGTTCGATGAGATCGTTCACCGGGCGGTCGGCATCGGCGTCGGTGCAGCCTCCGAATGGGAGATCGATCGGCTGAACATTCTGGAAGCGACCAAGTTGGCGATGCGGCGTGCGCTGGGGTCGCTTCCTTCCCCCCCGGATTTCCTTCTGCTCGATGCCGTGACGCTTCCGGGGATTCCCGTTCCCCAGCGCTCCCTCATCAAGGGGGATGGCCTTTCCTGTTCCATCGCCGCCGCGTCGATCATCGCCAAGGTGACGCGCGACCGGCTCATGGTCGAATATCACCGCTGGTATCCCCAATATAATTTTGCCGAACACAAGGGGTATGGCACTCCGGACCACCTGCGTCGTCTTCGACGGCACGGACCCTGTCCGATCCATCGCGCGAGCTTTTCTCCCATCAGCCGACTCGAGTCCCGTTCCAGTCAACTCTTCTTCGCCACCGATGATCCACAGGCGTTCGAGGCGGCCGATGCGTGACCAGCGCCGCCTAGTCGGTGATGAGGGGGAGGGACAGGCCGAGGCCTATCTGTGCGGGCAGGGATTTCAAATTCTCGGCCGCAACGTGCGGTCCCGGTTGGGCGAATTGGATCTCGTTGCCGAGGATCGAGGCGTGGTGGTCTTCGTCGAGGTCAAGCGGCGGCGGAGTGGAGCCTTCGGCGGGGCGGCTGAGGCCGTCGACGCGCGCAAGCGTGCCAAGCTGATTCGATTAGCCGTCCAGTATTTGGCCACGCATCAGCTGCAGGGTCGCGAGTGCCGGTTCGACGTGGTGTTGATTCAGGATGGGACTTCGTTGCGGCATATTGCGAATGCGTTCGACGTCGCGGGGGATGATCTGCGATGGTAGGATGAGAACCGTGCGGTCGACCGTCCGTCGTCATCCATGATTCAACTTTTTCACGTGTCCAAATACTACGATGGGCGTCCGGCACTGACGGATGTGACCCTGGAAGTCGACAAGGGGGAATTTATTCTCCTAATGGGGCCCAGCGGCGCAGGGAAGTCCACGTTGCTGAAGCTGCTGATCGGAGCGGAGCGTGCCGATGATGGGCAGGTCTTCGTGCAGGGCCGCAATCTTTCGAAGCTCCGTTCCTCCGACATTCCCGCCTTGCGCCGGAAAGTCGGGGTCGTGTTGCAGGACTTCCGGCTGCTCCCGAAGAAGACGGTCTTTGACAATGTGTCGTTGCCGCTGTTGGTTCAGGGAGCACCGGCACAGGAAATCCGGCGCAAGGTGACGGAGGCGCTGCGCGCCGTGGGATTGGACCACAAGAAGGACCTCTTCCCTCCTGGACTGTCCACCGGAGAGCAACAGCGAATCTGTATCGCGCGCGCCATCGTGAACGGCCCGATCGTGCTGCTGGCCGACGAACCAACGGGAAATTTGGATCCGGAGTTGACGACGGAGATCATCGAACTCTTTAAGGCCATCAATGCCAGAGGCACGACCGTCATGGTGGCTACCCACGATCCGCACGTGTTGGCCCAAGTTAATCGCCGCGTCATCACGCTGGAGCGGGGCAGGATCGTCTCGCACGAGGGAGGGCGTTCGTGAGGCGTGTGTTCTATCTCCTGCGAGAAGCCGTCGCGAATATATTGACGAACCGCACGACCACCGCCGTGGCGGTGGCAACCACGGCCTTCACCTTCGCCTGCGTAGGGGTGTTTTTGCTGTTGTATGTGAACGTGCGGAGTATGGCCGCCTCCATCGAGCAGGACATCCGCGTCATGGTGTACCTGCTCAATGACGTGACCGCCCACACGACTACCGAACTTGAGCAACAATTAAAAGCCGATCGTGCCGTCGCGGCGGTGACATTCTTGTCGAAAGAGCGGGCTCTGGCGGACTTTCGGACGCAATATCCCGCCGAGTCCCGTCTTCTCGAAACGATGGATAAGAACCCGTTGCCGGCGTCGTTTGCCGTGACGCTGGCGCCGGATTCGCGCTCGGCCGATGTCATGCGCCGCTGGGTTGAGCGCGCCCGTTCCCTTCCCGGCGTGGAGCAGGTGCAATACAATCAGGAACTGGTCGAAACGCTAGGCGGGACCGTGCGCTATATTGAAATGACAGCACTGATCGTGGGAGTCATTCTGTCCGCAGCGGCGGTGACGATCATTGCCAACACGATCAGACTCACGATTTATTCGCGTCGAGAGGAAATTCAGATTCTCAGGTTGATCGGGGCGGGTCGGGCGTTCATTCGTGTGCCGTATGTGCTCGAGGGGGCGGCGCTCGGATTTCTCGGAAGCGCCCTGTCCTTGGTGATCCTGCGGGGCGGGTTTGAGTTGTTTCTGCATGAAATCCGTACCGCACACCGATTTCCATGGGTGGACGGGTTGTTGACCTTCTTTTCCTTTGAAACGTGCCTGGTACTCCTGGTGGTCGGACTCTTTCTGGGCTGCACCGGAAGCGTGCTGTCGTTGCTGAATGTGCGGGAGGGCCGCGCTTGAAGCTGGGATGGATGGTGCTGTTGGTCGGTGTGCAGGGGTTGGCGCTGAGCGTTTCCATGTCCGTTTCGGCGGAACGCAAGGACCCCTATACCGGCAAGATTGAGAAAGAAAAGAAGGTGCTGGAGAAATTGCGCGGCACGATCGTCGAAAAGCGCAAGAAGTCCGATGAGGCGGAGAAAAAGCGCGAGTCTATTCTCCAGGGACTGCAATCCTTGGATGAGCGGCTGGTGCAGCACCGCCAGGAGCACCAGGAGATTCGGAAGCAACTTCGAAAGAAAGATCAGGAAATCCAGCAGATGAGTGTGCAACTCAGCCGGTTGTCCGACCGCATCGAAGAGCGGCGCGATGCGATCGCCGGCCGGTTGCGACTGCAGTACATCGAAGGGCGCTACTGGCAATTGAAGACCTTGCTGGCCGCCGGGTCCTCCGACGATTTCCAGCGGCGGCTCCGGTACCTGGCCGCGGTGTCCCAGCATGAGTATGACATCCTGGAAGCGCACCAGAGGGATGCGGAGCGAATCGCCGAGGTTGAGCGGAGCCGGGAGGAGGCTCGCCAGGGAATCTTGGCCGACAAGGCAACGACTGAGCGGAAGCTGGCCCAGATCCAAGGCCTCAAGAAGCAGAAGCGAGTCTTTCTGGCCAAAATTACCCGTGAGAAAGAGTCGCATGACCGGGCGGTCGAAGAGTTGGAGCGCTCCGCAGCCCGAGTCGATGGCCTACTCAAGGAATTGGAGGCTCGGCGTCGGGCGATGGCGGCCAAGCCTCCGTCTGGAGCCGGAGGCCTGCACGCGTTACGAGGCACGCTCCCCTGGCCCACAGAGGGGCAGGTGGTGTCCTACTTCGGTCGGCAGAAACATCCCACCTTCAATACCTACGTCCAGCGGAAGGGGATAGAGATTCGCGCCGCGGAAGGGAGTAATATACGCTCCGTCCTGGCCGGGCAGGTTGTCTATGCAGACTGGTTGAAAGGATATGGACTCGTTATAATTGTGGATCATGCCAATGGGGTCTTCTCGCTCTACGCCCATGCGTCGAAAATTCTGGCGGTGGTGGGGGCCAAGGTTGAAGCCGGGGAACCGATCGGTGAGACGGGAGACACGGGCATGACGGGTGACAATACACTCTACTTTGAGTTGCGCGAGGGGGCCGAGCCTGTGGATCCTCTCGTGTGGCTGTCGAAACGATAGGACGAGGGAAGGAAGGAACCCACGTTATGGAACAGCGGCAGCGCCGACGATGGCTATATCTCTTGCTGATGGTGACGATGTTCCTCGGCATTGGCATCGTGCTGGAAAAAGGCTGGGAACGAACCGGCCATGCCTCAGAAACCTATGAGGAACTTCGCACCTTCTCGGAAGTCCTCACGCAAGTGCAGAAACACTATGTCGATGAGACAAAGGTCAAGGACTTGGTTCAAGGGGCCATTCGCGGGATGCTCTCCACGCTTGATCCCCATTCGGCCTACATGACTCCAGATATGTATAAGGAGATGCAGGTTGAGACAAAGGGAGAGTTCGGAGGTGTCGGGATCCAGATCGGGGTGAAGGAAAATCGTTTGGCCGTCATTGCGCCGATTGAGGGGACACCCGCCCATCGGGCCGGCATCAAGGCCGGGGATTTTATCACCAAAGTCAACGATGAGCCGACCAAAGACCTGACCTTGATGGACGCCGTACAGAAAATGCGCGGGCCGAAGGGCACGAAGGTCAATTTGACGATTCAGCGCGATGGAGTGACGGATCCGATGGCGTTTTCGCTTGTGCGGGATACCATCAAGATCGAAAGCGTGAAGTTCAAGGTCATCGACAATATCATCGGCTATGTGCGCCTCACGCAGTTCCAGGAGGCGACGGGTAGGGATCTGAGCCGAGCGCTCAAGCAATTCAAGGAACAAAAAGTCCAGGGCACAATCCTGGATCTGCGCAACAACCCCGGTGGGCTGCTGACGGCGGCGGTGGATGTGTCCGAGCAGTTCGTGGGGAATGGAAAACTCATCGTCTATACGAAGGGACGGGAGGGGAAGAAAGACGAGTGGTTCTCCAAGACGAAAGAAACGCTCGAAGATTCCCCCATGATCATTTTGGTCAATGAAGGGTCCGCCAGTGCTTCCGAAATCGTCGCGGGGGCCTTGCAGGATTGGGGGCGTGCGGTCATCGTGGGCACCACATCGTTCGGCAAGGGGTCCGTGCAGACGATCCTTCCCCTGGGTGACGGCTCGGGCTTGCGATTAACGACAGCCAAATACTATACGTCGAAGGGGCGATCTATCTAGTCGACCGGAATTACGCCGGACATCGTAGTGAAACTGCCGACGTCGACCGTGGCGAAGGCGGGGGAGAAGGAGGGAAAAGAGCCGGACGCCAAAGCCTTGAAAACTCCGCCCGGGAAGGATCCTTCCGCTCCTGCGAAGTCGGGCGACGAGGGGGCGCATAAGGACGAGGGGGCGCATAAGAATGGGGCGACGCCACCGGTTGAGGTGGGCGGAGACGTGGCTGTCGACGACGACGTGCAATTGCAGAAGGCCGTCGAGTTGTTGAAGACGTGGAAAATCTTTAAGGAGCTTCGTCCGTCCTAGCCATCGTCTCGATTGGCTGCTGTCGCTGACGGATGGCGGCCAGCAGGGCGGTTTCCGATCCGATAAACCCTGGTTGCGTCCGTAATAGATGAGAGGCGACCAGGGTTTCCAAATCCGCCAGCGTGCGGATATTGAGTCGGAAATACAGATAACTCACCAACGCATCGGTCAGCCCAGGCAACGTCGCCCAGCCGCGCACCTCATCCGGAAGGGGCGTTTTTAATTCCTCATAGGCTCGAATCGTTCCGGTATTCAAAAATTCTTCGATTTTCGCGCCCAAATCTCGACCGATTCCGGGGATGCTGTCCAATTGATGGGCGGCTGCCAAGCCGGCCAAATTTTCTGTGACAGCCAAAATCGAGTCGGCCGCTTTCCGATAGGCACGGATGCGGTATGGATTGGCCCGGCGAGTGGCCAACAGATCGGCCATGGCGCGGAACAGCTGGGCGATCTTTTGAGCGTGATCGGTCATGGCACTGTGCGTGTCCTTAGGGGAGGCGTCATTGTGCGGGCAGTGGACGAGAAAGGGCAAGCCCCTTCGGGCTTCGGTTGACAAGAACTTTTCGCGTCTCATAGGATGACGGCACGGAACAGAGGTGAGATGATGACCATTCAGGTGAACGGTGAATCGCGCGGGCTCGGGGAGGGACAGACCGTCGCCTCTCTCTTGCGGGAGTTGGATATCCGAGCCGACCGAGTCGCGGTTGAACTGAATCTGGAAATCGTGGATCGCAAGGAATTCGAGACTCGCGGCCTTCGGGACGGGGATCGAGTGGAGATTTTAAGCTTTATCGGAGGTGGGGCACGCTGACTATGGATACGATCAATGATCGTCTGGTAATTGCCGGCCGTGAATTCAAATCCCGCCTGTGGGTTGGGACGGGGAAATATAAGAACTTTCTCGAAACCAAAAAGGCCATCGATGCGTCCGGCGCCGATGTGGTGACGGTCGCGGTACGGCGCGTCAATATTACGGATCGTTCGCAGGAGAATCTGCTGGATTACCTGGATCCTAAACAGTACACCATTTTGCCCAATACCGCCGGATGTTACACCGTCGAAGATGCGGTGCGGTATGCTCGCTTGGCGCGGGCTGCGGGCGTGTCTGATTTGGTCAAGTTGGAGGTCATCGGGGACGAAAAGACGTTGTTTCCCGACACGGCCGGATTGATCGAAGCCGCGAAGATTCTGATCAAGGAAGGATTCGTCGTCCTACCTTACACGAACGACGATCCCATCGTGGCTAAAAAACTGGTCGATATCGGTTGTCCGGCCGTCATGCCGCTGGCGGCTCCTATCGGATCCGGGTTGGGAATCAGAAATCCCTACAACCTCAAGATCATCATGGAGACGGTCAAGGTGCCCGTTATTGTGGATGCGGGTGTCGGCACGGCCTCTGACGCAGCGCTGGCAATGGAGTACGGGGCGGACGCTGTTCTGATGAATACGGCTATCGCTGGGGCGCAGGACCCGCTGGCGATGGCAGAGGCCATGAAATATGCCGTGTGGGCGGGCAGATTGGCTTATAAGGCTGGTCGTATTCCGCGCAAGCTCTATGCAACGGCCAGTAGCCCTATCGAAGGGATGTTATAGCCCCCGTGATCTTCCGCGTGCGGACCGGTGCCGTGGTCCGCAAGGGGTTTCAGTCCGCCGCTATTGCTGCCTCACAAGTTCGCCCGACGAATGAATCCACGAGTCGATTTCCGTCTCTATCTTGTCACCGATCGACACCAGACTGCCGGGCGCTCGCTCCTGTCGGTGGTGGCGGAGGCTGCGCGCTCTGGAGTGCGGGCGGTGCAGCTGCGCGAGCGGGATCTGCCGACCGGCCCGCTGCTTGCGCTGGCGGAGGCGCTTCGGCAGGCGATGCCCGCGACGCAACTCTTTCTCAACGATCGTGTTGATCTGGCCCTGGCCTTGGGGGCAGCAGGTGTGCACCTGCGTGAGAGCAGCTTACCGACGGCGAGTGTGCGCAGGATCCTGTCGCCCCAGCAGGTCATCGGGCGGTCGGTCCATTCTCTTGAAGGCGCGCGGCAGGCCGAGCGAGAGGGTGCGGATTTCGTCGTCCTGGGTCCGATTTACGAGACGCCGTCGAAACGTGCCTATGGGGAGCCGCTCGGACTGCCCGTATTGGAAGCCGCAGCGCGTCGACTCCAGATCCCTGTGTTCGCGATCGGCGGTATCACAGCGGCGCGCGCGCGTGAGGTTCGGCATGCAGGGGCCATGGGCGTCGCGGTGTTGTCGGCGATCTTGGGTGCACCTGATGTCGAAGCTGCGACGTGCGAATTGCTCGCGGCGGTGGAAGGATAATCGGTACATGCGCGCTCCGATTTCCTCGCTGGACAAAATTCTCGGGCGAGTGGCGAGCCTGTCCAGTTGACCACCCTAGAGGCGGATGTTAGAATCCGGAACAGCGTGAATGCCCGTGACTGACAAGGCTTTCGAACGATTCAACGAGTGGGACGATGGCCGAATCGAAAGGGAGTTCAGGCCGACTCCGGTCCTTACGTGATTCCGTCAAGCGCCTCACCAAGTCACTGTCCGACGGGGATGGAGTCGTGACGCACAAGAACGACGAACACACCCGCGAGGTGGAAAAACTTCGTATCCAAATCCAGTCGATGGAGGAGGAGATCCGGCGGCTCTACCAGTCACGCTACCAACTTGAGCAGGCAACGAAGCAGAATGAAAAGCTCGTTGCTACGCTACAAGAAGCCAAATCCCAAATCGAAGCGCTCCGGGCGGAAGTCGAAAAATTGACGGCTCCTCCCTCCACCTACGGCATCTTTTCCAGCTTGAATATCGACGGCACCGGCAACGTGTACGTGTCCGGTCGCAAGATGAAGGTCAGCCTGCATCCTTCGATCAAAGCCAAGGAGCTTCGCAAAGGGCAGGAAGTTATTCTGAACGAGGCGCTCAACGTGATTGAGGCGCGTGGGTTCGACGTCCAGGGCGAAGTTGTCAGGCTCAAAGATGTGCTCGAAGGGAATCGCGCGTTGGTCACTTTGCATTTCGACGAAGAGAAGGTTGCCGAACTCGCCGAGCCGCTGCTGAAGGAACGACTCAGCGTCGGGGATCATTTGCTGTACGATCAGCGGTCCGGGTGCGTTGTCGAAAAGCTCCCGAAGTCCGAGGCGGAGGAGTTGGTCCTCGAAGAAGTGCCGGACGTCGACTACGAACATATCGGGGGACTGCAGAAGGAAATCGAGCAGGTGCGAGATGCCGTCGAACTGCCGTTTCTCTATCCGCACGTGTTCTCGAATTACAAACTGAGCGCTCCGAAGGGGGTCTTGCTCTATGGCCCTCCCGGGTGCGGCAAGACGCTCATTGCCAAAGCGGTGGCAAGCTCAATCGCTAAGAAGCTCGGGCATCTCAAGGACCGGCAAGTGCGCAGTTACTTCCTGCACGTGAAGGGCCCGGAGCTCCTGAGCAAATATGTCGGTGAATCCGAACGCCAGGTTCGGGAAGTGTTCAAGAAAGCCAAGGAGCGGGCGGATGACGGCCATCCGGTCATCGTGTTCTTCGATGAAATGGATGCGTTGTTCCGTACCCGCGGAACCGGCATCTCCTCCGACATCGAGTCGACCATTGTCCCGCAGTTTCTCTCGGAAATCGACGGAGTCGAGCGGCTCAACAATGTCATCGTGATCGGGGCGAGTAATCGGCAGGATTTGATTGATCCTGCCGTTTTGCGTGCAGGTCGGTTGGATGTCAAGGTCAAGGTCGGCCGCCCGGATGCCGCCGCCGCACGTGACATTTTTTCGAAATATGTCACCACCGACCTGCCGTTTGCCGAAGCCGATTTGAATCGTCATGGAGGTGATGCCACGGCGCTGGTCGAGTCGCTGATGAACACGACCGTCGATGCGATGTATGCCACCTCCGATGAAAACAAGTTCATCGAAGTGACGTACCAGAACGGCGAAAAGGAAGTGTTGTACTTCAAAGATTTCGCGAGCGGTGCCCTGATCGAGGGCATCGTGTCTCGAGCCAAGAAATACGCGGTGAAGCGAGCCATTGCGCAGGAAGGCGATGGCCTGCGGGCCGAGGATCTCGTGCGCGCCATCCGTGAAGAATTCAAGGAGCACGAAGACCTGCCCAATACCACCAATCCGGACGATTGGGCGAAGGTCGCCGGGAAGAAGGGCGAGAAGATCGTTCATCTCCGAACGATCAGCGGCGGGCCGGCCGAGTCTCGCCAGATTGAGACGGTCAGTACCGGTCATTACCTCTAGCGTGCTCAAGACGAGTTCATGAACGACACCCAGTCACACACCATGCCCCGTGTCCTCGGCACGGAGACGGAATTCGGTATTGCCAGCCGCGATCCAAACGCGGCCGACCCTGTCGCCAACTCGATCCACCTCATCGGGCACTATCCGAACCTGCCGGCTCCCCAGGCCGTCTGGGACTATGAAAATGAAAATCCGCTCCTGGATGCGCGGGGTTTCGAAGTCGACGGCGAACGGGAGCGTCCGGGGCCGGATTACAATCGGCAACTCAACAAGGTGTTGGCCAACGGCGGACGGCTCTATGTCGACGGGGCCCACCCCGAATACTCCACGCCGGAGTGTACGAACGCTCGGGAGGTGGTGGCGTTCGAGCGGATCGGGGAGCAGATCGTGGCACAGGCACTGGCGGACATCACGAAGGTGCGCGGACGTGAACAGTTCGTACTGTACAAGAACAATTCCGACGGCAAGGGAAACAGCTACGGGTACCACGAGAATTATTTGGTCTCCCGTGCGGTGCCTTTCGAGCGGATTACACAGGTCCTTACGCCGTTCTTCGTCACTCGTATCATCTTTGCGGGCGCGGGCAAGGTGGGGGCAGAGAATCAGACCAGCCCTGTGGAGTATCAGATCTCTCAACGGGCGGACTTCTTCGAAACCCTTGTCGACCTCAACACGATGGTACGGCGGCCGATCATCAACACGCGGGACGAGCCGCATTCCGATCCGGCGAAGTATCGTCGCCTCCACGTGATTGTCGGCGATGCCAACATGGCCGAAGTGTCGACCTATCTGAAAGTCGGTACCCTGTCGATCGTCTTGGACCTGCTGGAAGCCGGCGCTGAGCTTCCCCATATCACGCTCACCGATCCGGTCGGAGCCATCAAACAGGTGTCTCGTGATGTGCAACTCAAGGGGTCGCTGCGGCTCGCGGACGGGACTGCGACCACCGCCATTGCCGTCCAACGGGCCTATCTGCAGGCAGCCCAGCATTTTTATGCCTGCCATGAACTCCCGCAGGTGACCAAAGATGTGCTGGTGCGCTGGGAGGATGTGCTCGATCGATTGGAACGGGATCCTCGGCTCTTAGTTCGGGAATTGGATTGGGTCGCGAAGCGGTATCTCATCGAATCCTACATGGACCGCAAGGCTTGCGGGTGGGACGATCCGCGTGTGCGTCTGATGGATCTGCAGTATCACGATGTCCGGTCCGACCGTGGCCTGTATTACACATTGGAGCGCAGCCATAGGATCGAGCGCGTCGTGTTGGACCATGAAATCGCACGAGCGGAGTTCACCCCGCCGAGCGGCACGCGCGCGTACTTCCGAGGGCAGTGCGTCAAGAAGTATGCTGCCGCCATCTACGGGGCGAGTTGGACGTCGGTGCTGTTCGATATCGGGCAGAATAAGATCAAACGCATCCCGTTGATGGAACCATTGCGCGGCACCGAGTCGCTCACAGGCGAATTGCTCGCCCAAGCGGAGACCGCGGCGGCCCTGTTGTCAAAACTATCTCATTGATCTCGACGCTTGTATGACCTACGGTCCATTTCTTTCACAGCACGAAGGGTCCAGCTTTTTTGACTTGCTCATCCGTCATTATCCGGAATTAGCACCGGGGATAAAAGGCCTTGGCGGCCAATGCCTTCCTCTGCCCTCCGATCTTTCCAGACCAGGCGGTATCCCCCTACCGCATGGGACGACCGTGCTGGCGCTGAAGTATCGCGACGGAGCTATCATTGCCGGAGACCGCCGGGCGACCGAAGGTTTTCAAATCGCCGACAGGCGGATCGAAAAGGTCTTCCGGATCGACGACTATTCCGCCATGGCTATTGCCGGGGCGGCCGGGCCCTGTATCGAAATGGCAAAGCTGTTCCAGACCGAACTGGAGCATTACGAAAAGCTGGAAGGCGTGCAGTTGTCCTGTGAAGGCAAGGCCAACAAGCTTGGCCAAATGGTGAAGGCCAACCTGCCGATGGTGTTCCAGGGATTGGTCGTGATGCCGTTATACGTGGGGTACGATCTGAAGCGGAAGGAAGGCCGCATCTTCAAGTACGACATCACGGGCGGACGCTATGAAGAATCGGATCACCATTCCATCGGCTCCGGCGGCAAGGATGCGCGAAACACCATGCGGGAACACTATCGTCCCGGTCTGTCTGAGCAAGACGCTCTCAAGGTCGGTCTCTTGGCATTGTATAACGCAGCCGATGAGGATGTGGGTACCGGCGGACCGGACTTTGTGCGAGGGATCTACCCCACGGCCAAGATCGTCAGTGCGGCAGGACTGAGCGACGTGCCGGAGGACCGTGTTCTGGCTATGTACGAAGCGCTGATCGCAGAGCGAAGGAGATCCTGAGCGATGCCGTTGCCGTATTACGTCTCGCCCGAACAAATGATGCAGGACAAGGCGGAGTATGCCAAGAAGGGCATCGCCAAGGGCCGCTCCATCATTGCGCTGGAATATGTCGACGGCATCCTATTGGCCGCGGACAATCCCAGTACGTCGCTCCATAAGGTGTCCGAGGTCTATGATCGCGTTGCCTTTGCCGGGGCAGGCAAGTATAGCGAGTTCGAACATCTGCGGAAGGCAGGCATCCGCCATGCCGACCTCACGGGATACATGTATAGTCGCGAGGATGTCAGCGCCAGGACATTATCCAATGCCTATTCTCAGAGCCTTGGCACCGCCTTCAGCACCGATGTGAAGCCCTTGGAGGTCGAACTCCTTGTCCTTCAAGTGGGTGTGAATGGACAGCCGAATGAGATCTACCGCATTTCATTTGACGGCAGCATCGTCGATGAAAAGCATTTCGCGGTGATCGGCGGACGAGCCGAAGCGGTTCAGCAGTATCTCCGGGAACATGCAACCGCCGAGTTGCCGACGCTCAAGGCCGGCCTCAGCCGGTGCCTGGAGGCGTTGGAACAGGTGGCGAATCAAAAGATCCCCACCGAAAACCTAGAAGTAGCAGTTCTCGACAGGACCCGTGCCGGCCGGAAATTTAAACGCTTGCTCGGCGCCGATATTTCCCAGCTTCTCTCCTAGTCATCCATCCGTTCATGTGTCGTTCCCCTGAGTCGGTACGCTACGCCGTGCTCTACCCGACGCGCCTTTTCTCCCATTTAGACGAGGGCGTCGTGTTGAAGCCTCAGCCCTCAGGGTGTATTCTGATACCATGCCCTGCTGAGGTTTTATCGCGATGCAACAACGTATTTTCGGTTTGGAAAACGAATACGGGCTGATCTTCTCGCCTAATGGCAAGATCTACCTGCCCATGGAAAAGGTGTTGGGCTACATTTTCGAAGGTTTGATTCCGAACAGCTGGCCCTCCAACGCGTTTTTGGTCAATGGAGCACGATTTTACCAGGATACCGGATGTCACCCTGAATATTCGACGCCGGAATGCGACAACATCCTCGACTTGGTGGTTCACGACAAGGCCGGCGAGCGTCTGTTGGAAGCCTGTCTGCCGGCGGCGGAAGAGCGATTGCGGGAAGAAGGGCTTTCCGGGGAAATCTATATTTTCAAGAACAATACGGATTCGTTGGGCAATACCTACGGCTGCCATGAGAATTACCTCATGCGCCGGGATGTGGATTTCTGGAAGGTGACCGAGCAACTGATCCCGTTTTTCGTCACGCGCCAGATTTTCAGCGGTGCCGGCAAAGTGTTGAAGGTCTCCGGTAAGCCGCAGTATTTCATTTCCCAGCGCGCGCAGCATATCCACGAAAAGACATCTTCATCGACGACCTCCTCGCGCAGCATCATCAATACTCGCGATGAACCCCATGCGGATGCGGAAAAGTATCGCCGTCTGCATATCATCGTGGGGGATTCGAACATGTCCGAGTATGCCACCTACCTCAAGGTCGGAGCGGCGACGCTCGTGTTATCCATGGTCGAGGCGGGCTTCTCCGTCACGGGCATGGAACTCGAAGATCCCGTCAAAGCGATCCGAGAGATCTCACGGGATCCCACACTCAACAAGAAGGTGAAGCTGGACGACGGACGTCAAATGACCGCGATCGAGATCCAGCGGGTCTATGCCAAGCGCGCGACGGAGTTTCTGGCCTCCCAGGATCATGACCCGGTGTTGGACGACGTGCTGCAAAAATGGATCTCGGTGCTGGATCGGTTGGAAGACGACCCCATGCAGCTGATCCATGAAGTCGATTGGGTCATGAAAAAACATCTGATTCAGTCTTACATCGACAAGAAAGACTGCGGGTGGGATGATCCGCGCGTGTTCTTGTTGGATTTGCAATTTCATGACGTTAAACGCACGCGCGGGCTGTATTATCTGATGGAGAGTCGGGGCATGGCATCGCGCGTGGTCGAGGAGGAAGCCGTCCAGCGTGCCATGTCGGTGCCTCCTCAGACCACCCGCGCAAAGGTTCGCGGCGACTTCATTCGATTTGCCCGTGCGAAGAATCGTTCCTACACCGTGGATTGGACGTATCTGAAGTTGAACGGGTATTGGGAAGAGACGATTCTCTGCATGGACCCCTTCAGTGCGGTCAACCGGCGGGTTGAGGAACTCTTGTCGCAAGTGTCCGGGGCCCGATTGTATCGATGAGGCAGATGGGAAGACGGAGACAGGATACGACCATGTCGCTGCTGGATCGTTTGTTCATCATCACCGTGGTTTTGGTGGCCAGCGTGTTTCCGGTCGAGCTGTTCCCGAACAGCGCACCGGCGCAACGGGGGGCGGACGGGCAATTCAGCGGGAAGCAGGGGCAAGTGATCGTCGTAAGGGTGCCGGGAATTATGGATGCGACGGTCGTCAAGGGCCGGTTCCTGGGGCGCACCATGACGTTATTTCCGGATCCCGGTGCCGCGACCGGTTATGTGGGACTATTGGGCATCGATCTGCAGGATGAGCCGGGGGCACATGAATTGACGATCGATGCACAGATCGGTGAACAGATGCGACACTTGACCTATCAGGTGTTCGTGGCCAAGGAAAAATTCTCGGTGGAGCGATTGACCCTACCGAAAGACAAGGTCGATTTGGACCAGAAGGCAGCCGCACGTTGGAAAGAAGAGCAGGACCAGGTACGGAAGGCGCTGGCGGAAGAGTCGGGGATGCGTCTCTGGCACACGGGCTTCCTCGAACCGGTGCGTGGGAAACGCACCGGCATCTTCGGCAGCGTGCGGATCATGAACGGCCAACCGAGGAATCCCCACAACGGTGAAGACATCGGGGCTCCGTTGGGCACGGACGTGGTGGCCAGCAACGACGGCGTCGTGCGCCTCACCGTGGACCATATTTTTTCCGGAAGGGGTATCTATCTCGACCACGGCCTCGGCCTCTACTCCATGTATTTCCATCTTTCCGATGTGTCGGTGAAGGAAGGGGACTTGATCAAGGCCGGCCAAGTCATCGGCAAGGTCGGTGCGACGGGCCGTGCGACCGGGCCCCATCTCCATTGGGGAATGAAAGTGAACGGGGCCAGGGTCAATCCCTATGCCATGCTCGACCTGCCGTTTCCAAAAAACGCGGCCGCGGCCGCTGTTGTAGTCACTCCACCTTCTTCGCTCGACCGCTCCTCGCCAGCTCTTGGCGGCGATAGCCGCTAGTCGACTTTCCGGTACGATTGTGAGTAGGGGCTGGCGCATTGCGCGCAATGCGCATGTGCGGCTTCGCGGTTTCAAGGCGTCGAGGCTTGGGCCGGAGCGCCGAGGACTTCTCGAACCTTATCCGCGAGCGAGTCGGGGGTATAGGGTTTCTCCAGAAATCCCACCGTCGACCCGAACGATTCCTGAATCTCTGTCCCTCGATCCGAGTACCCGGAGGTCACCACGACCTTGATATTCGGCAGGAGTCGACGGAGCTGGGAGACCAATTCAGCGCCGGACATGCCGGGCATGACCATATCCGTGAGCAGGAGAGAAATACGACCAGGATTGGACTCCGCGATCGCGAGCGCCTCTTGGGCATTTCTCGCGGGGATGACCGTGTATTGTCGTGCGTGCAGAACGGCTTGTGCCAGCCCTCGCACCAGATCGTCATCTTCGACCAACAGAATGGTGCCGGCCCCAGCGGCTGGGGAGAGGTGAGGGAGGGGGGCGACACGTCCATCTATGGCGCCGTGGGCTCGAGGCAAGTAGATCGTGAAGGTCGTCCCCTGTCCGGACGCGGTCTCCACACCGATCGTGCCGCCGGCTTGCCTGACGATGCCATAGGCCGTCGAAAGGCCGAGTCCCGTGCCTTTACCGCGCTCTTTGGTCGTGAAAAACGGTTCGAAAATGTGGCCGAGCGTATCGGGGTCCATGCCGCAGCCCGTGTCGCGGACGGTGAGTGTGACATAGGGGCCCGGCCGAAGGGTGTCCGGCCATAGGGCGTCGGGCGGTGCGACCTGGAATTCCCGCGTCTCCAGCTCAAGGCGGCCTCCGTGGGGCATCGCGTCACGGGCGTTGACTACCAGATTCATCACGACCTGTTCGATTTGTCCGGGATCCGCGTGAATCGGTCCCAGCGTCGAGTTCAGACTCACGGACAGCTCGATATCCTCGCCGATCACCCGCTGCAAGAGGTCGAGAATATCCGTGACACGGTCGTTCAGGTTCAGCAGCTGCGGTTTGGTCACCTGATGCCGGCTGAATGCCAGAAGCTGGCGTGTGAGGCCGGCCGCCTTGTTTCCGGCTTCGCTGATCTGTGTCAATCCGCCGTGGATCCGCGAACTCGGGGGGCTTTCCGACAGGAGCAACTCGCTCCAGCTGTTGATGACGGTCAGCAGATTGTTGAAGTCGTGGGCAATGCCTCCAGCCATCCGTCCAAGCGCTTCCATCTTTTGGCCCTGGCGCATGTGCCGTTCGAGGTCCTTGTCCTGAATGAATTGGCTGATTTTGCTGCCCAGGTCGGTAAGTGTGTGGAGTTGTGTGGCGTCCGGGCGCAGCACTTCGCGGGTCATGAATTCCAGGATCCCGATGATTGCCTTGCCTTTCCGAATCGGAACGGCCATGCCGCCTCGTAGGTCATGAGAGCCGGGGATAGTCGCGAGGGGAGAATCGCGTTCGAGTCGGAGGTCAGACAGCAAGACCGCCTCGCCGCCGGTCAAGGCTCGCCCGGCAAGGCCCCTGTCAGGCCGAAGCGACAAGGTGCGATAGGCTTGGACGAATGCATCGGCGGGCCAATCAGGCTGGTGCCAGAGCATCGTACAGCGCAACGCCGGGTTCTGGGGTAAGGCGGACCAGAAGGCGCCGACCGTCCACCGCTTGGCCTCACCGATGCCACGAAGGATGTTCGGCAGGGCCTCGTCCAACGAGAGCGATTCATCTAACGCCATGCTGACGGCCAATTGCGCCGCTTGGGAGGTTTCCAGCTGTCGGGGTCCGGTGATGTCGCTCATCGCGCCGATCATGCGCCGCGGAAGTGCGCCTGGGTCGCGGATGACGTAGCCGCGGTCGATGACGTCGGCGTAGGTGCCATCGGCGCGGCGAAACCGATATTCCCTCGTCCACAATTGTAGGTCGGAGCGGACCCTGTCCATCAGCTCGCTCACGACCGCGGTTCGGTCCACGGGATGCAGACGCTCTGTCCAGGCCGTCAGCGGTTCTTCCCGGCCTTGGAGGCGGTATCCGAACACGGTTTCATAGGCTTCGTTCCACCAGACCATTCCGGTCTGGATGTCCCAATCCCAAATGGCATCGTTTGTGGCGCGGCAGGCGAGGTGAAATCGTTCTTCGCTTTTCCGGAGCGCTTGCTCGACGTGGTGCCGGCCCATGGCGTATCGGATGGCTCGCCGCAAACTGTCCCCCGTCAAACGGCCTTTCACCAGATAATCTTGGGCTCCCCGCAGGAGGGCCGCTTCGGCCACCGCTTCGTCATCGAGCCCCGTGAGGACGATGACCGGCGCATCTTGCGCGCGCGCTCGTACGTGATCGACGGTGTCCAAGCCATGGCTGTCCGGCAGCGACAAGTCCACCAGCACGGCATCCACGGGACCCTCTGCGAGGCGGGCGAAACCCGTTTCAAGCCGGTCGGCCCATGCGAGCCCGGTGATCTGAGAGGACGGTTCCGTCAACGCTTCACGAATCAACTGCGCATCGTCTTCGTTGTCCTCAATGAGCAGCACGCGCATGGGTCACCTATTCACGGTCGGAATCTTGGATATGGCGCTCCAATAAAGATCGAATTCCCGCACCACGGAAATGAACCGGCTCAACGTGACGGGTTTGCGAATGTAGGAACAGGCACCCTGTTCATACGATCGCAGGATATCCTCGTCGCGTTCGCTGACCGTGAGCATGACAACGGGGATGGCTCTGAGTCGCGGATCGGCCTTGACTTCACGAAGCACTTCCAGCCCGCTCTTTTTCGGCATGTTGATGTCAAGCAGAACCATGCCGGGAAGCGGCGTCCGATGGTAGCGACCCTCTCCGCGCAGGTAGGCCAATGCCTCTTCTCCATCCCGCACGACGGCAATACGTTCGATCAGGTTGCCGTCGGTGAACGCTTCTTGGATCAGCACGATGTCGTCCTCATTGTCTTCGGCGATCAGCATCTCGAACGGTCGTATGGTCATGGTCCTACCTTCGTCAGGTGAGTCTGGGGCAACGCGAATGTGATGTAAAACTCAGAGCCTCCGCCTTCGCGCGGGGCGACCCAGGCGCGTCCACCGTGGCGCTCTGCCACCTGACGGACGATGGCAAGCCCGGCTCCCGTGCCGTCTACCTCACGGCCGACGGCCCGTTGGAACAGTTCGAAGATGCGTTCCCGTTGCTCGGGAGCGACGCCTGGGCCGCGATCCCGGACGACCAACCCCATGGCGTGGGCCTGCTCGCCCCCGTGCTCCCGATACGTGTCAATCTCGATGTCCGGCGGTGCGCCGGGGCGCGCAAATTTGAGGGCATTCGCCACCAGATTGTAAATGCCTTGGATGGCCCACGTTCGGTTGACCCGCAGGCGCGGCAGAGGAGAGCGAACGGTCAGGTGCGCGCCCGTCTCTTTGATGCGTGTGTCCAGCCGGCGGAAGACCTCCTGAACGAGCAGGTCGGCTTCGACCTCTTCGACCGGCGGATCCATGCGTTGCGCGCGCGAGAGATTCAAAATGTCGGTGAGCAGTTGGTCGAGCCGCTGCGTGGCGCGGACGATTCGTATAAGAAAGTCCCGCCCCTTGTCGTCGAGACGGCCCGCGTACCGTTCCTGAAGCAGGAGCGAAAAGCTTTCGATGGCGCGCAGGGGCTCCTTTAAATCATGCGAGGTGACGTGAAGCAGCGTTTCCAAATCCTTGTTCTTCTTTAGAATCAGGACCTCGGCTCGGCGCCGTTCGGTGATATCCCAGTTGGTTTCCAACACCAGACGTCGACCATTCGTTTGCAAGAGACTCCAACGGCTTTCCACCAAAACCTCCTGCCCCTCTTTGGTGCGTTGACGGATTTCCCCGGTCCAGCTTCCGGTCGTTTCCAGTGCGGCATGGATGTCGCTGAGCGAGCAGGGAAGTTGCGTGTGTAACAGAAGATGGCTCGCTTGTCCCAGCGCTTCCGCCTTGGTATAGCCGTACAGTTGTTCACAGCCGCGGTTCCAGTCGACGATGCCGTGGTCCATGTCCCACGCGAAGATCGGTTCGTAAGACAATTCCAGCAGCGTGCGCTGCTGTTCCAACAGCTCGTCCGCGCGTTTTCGCGCCGTGATGTCGCGCGCGATCGTCGAGACTCCCACGACGCGGCCCTTGTCATCGGTGATCGGCGACAACGTCAGGGAGACTTCAAGCGAACGTCCGCCCTTCCGCCGCCGAGTCGTTTCATATTGTTGCAGTCTCCGCCCGGTTTTCACCTGTTCGATGAGCAACAATTCCTCAATGCGAAGCTCCTGAGGAACCAGCGTCAGGATCGAGTGGCCGATCATCTCATCGGCGGGATATCCGAACATCAGCTCGGCGCTTCGGTTCCACGTCGTGACGCGTCCGTCGAGCCCCTTGCTGAAAATGGCGTCGGACGAGGACTCCACGATCGCGCCCAGCCGTGCCTGAAGCTCCTGCGCCTGTTTGGAATCATCGATGTCGGTGCTGGTGCCCAGCCACTTCACCAAGACGCCGCTCTCGTCGCGAATGGGGGTGAGTTGGGTGTGAAACCAGCGATAACGGCCGGTTGCCGCCTTGATACGGCATTCAGTTTCAAAGGGGCTCCTCTCGGCGAGCTGCCGGTGCCATTGTGTGAGGGTGGCCTGCTGATCGTCCGGGTGCAGCCGGCGAAGCCACCCATCTCCCATATGCTCCTCCAAGGGGAGGCCGGTGTAGCGGGCCCATTGGGGGCTTACATAATCGCACGACCCGTCCGGAAGACAGGTGCAGATCAACTGCGGGAGGCTTTCCACCAGTTGACGGAAACGTGCCTCGCTCCGCTGGAGATCCGACGCTGTTCGCTGACTTTGCGCGAGCTCCGCCTCAAGCCGTCGGTTGGCGAGGTGCAGGGCGGCTGTCCGCTCACGTACCTCTTCTTCGAGCCGATGATGGCTCTGTCGAAGGGCTTCATCGGCCTGTTTGCGATCGGTGATGTCGATGACAGTGGAGCGGCTGGCGACATAGTCCCCGTCGGTATTCTTGACGGCCCTTGCGTTGAGGAGGATCGGCAAGCGGGACCCATCCTTTCTGATGAGATCGAATTCCAAGTCATGCACGACCCCCTCTGTCTTGAACCGGGGAAAATTTCGCTGGAAGGCTGCAGCACCGGACGGCGTCAAGAGGTCGATATAGCGCTTCTTCCCGATCAGTTCTTCCCTGGCATATCCCAGCCAATCCAGTTCCGTCTGATTCATGGCGATGATGACGCCGTCGCGGTCGAGGGAATGGTACCCACAGGGGGCCTGTTCGTAGAGATCGCGGATCTCATCGGAACGCTTTCTGGACAGGGCCTCTCGTTGGCGGATCGCGTCATGTTCGGTCGCCATGACGGCGGCCTTGACCAAGTCCTTGGTCATGCGTTGATGCCTGACAAGCAGGTAAGCGATGATGGCCAACATGCCGATGCCGGCGGAACGGTTGAGGAGCGAGACCCAGGTCGGCACATCCTGCGCATTCGGCGAGAGGTGATACCCGAGAAAGGTGAGGAGGCTGCACAGCAGGGCCATGAAGGGGGGCGCCCAATGGGACGGGAGGCGGTAGGTCAGGATCAGAGGGATCGCATAGAGCGCAGAGACGGGAATGCCCCGTTGCGTAAAGGTATCCAATAGAAAAATAACGGCAATCAGCCCGATCAGCAGGCCGGCGAGGGCAGGGACGTTCGGGCCCTGATGCGCAGGAGAGGTTGTTTCGTCTTGGGAGGTCGGGCTAGCGGACGCGACCATCGCTCTCCCGCACAAGTGTGAGGAACACAGAGTGAAACGCGCTGATACGAACAGCGGTCATCACGGTGTGGACCATTATGCCTGGGATGGCAACGGAAGCGCAGAGCCGTTAGGACCTAGCGATGTACCTAGCAGGCTGTTGACAAACTCGCGGTTTGAAACCGTTGTATTGGCACGGCTGTAGTCACTCAGGTCTCTGAGTGGCGATTGGTCTGTCTGTTCTGGAGTGCGAGCCGTCCATTTTCTGTTCTCTCCGCCACATGTACGCCAACGACCTGCCCAGCGGCGTGAAATGTTTCGATGCTGATGTTGCCGCCTGCCTCACGTAGTTGCGTCTGCCCGTGGCGCACCGGCGAGCGACCCTATCTGATCCCTGTCGAAGCCTCGCTCACTGTATCCCAGTCGATACGACAGCTGTATCACAACGGATAATGCCTCCATTTTCTCGGGCCTCCGTATTCTGCCTCAGTGAATGAGGAATTTCATTCATGTCTGATCACCTGCCAATTCACATCAATAGGTTATGGTACATACACCATTTCATGCTGAGGCCGTTCACGATTCGGCCTGGGAATTGCTTGCGCCATTATTTGTCGGCCTATCAATGCTTGCTCGCCCGCTATCAGGCGGTGGGCAGTCACAGACGCAGTACAGAGCCCTTTCGTCGGTGTCAGTAACGAGGGAGATCGTCCGCTCGGACGATCTCCCTGTAGCGATAGGCGCATAAGCCGGACCATGGAGGATCAGGTGGGCAGACGCTGCTGCCGCGCCACGATCTTGTCCCTCATGCTTGTCATGGAGATGGGATGTGTGTGGCACGGTGAATCTGCGGACCACCTGTGGGGGCCGACGCTGTTCCGTATCGCCACCCCACCTGACAGTCAAGCCTTCCTGGCAGAGCAGGCCTGGCTGCCGTTGCTGGTCGAGGGCGGTAATCGCTGGGGGATCACCATCGGCTACTTCAGCAACCTGCTGAGCGTCCCCCTGGCCTTCCGACAGACAGATGGAGCTGCGAGTCAAAACCACCCTCTCGCCTGGTCATCCTTCGCTGCGATCCCCATCGGCTCCTGGCGGATCAGTCCGTTTCATGCATCGATCCAACGAGCGCATGAGGCCGAATTTGTGGCGAAACGAGTGGTGGGCCTTCAACTCTCAACCGCGCTCGACAGGGAAGGATCGAACATTACATTCGGCACCTCATGCACGAGCCGGTTCTGGCCACACCCTGATGCGCTCTATCTCCTGGAGTTTTCAAGCAACAGGCCGCTTACGACTCGCTTTCTGGTCTGCGATGCCAAGCCGGATGAATCCCTTGAGCCCTGCCTACAGGAGGTGATCCGATGACATCGTTACCGCTCCTCCGAGGTTTGCGTTTGCTTTGCGTGGTTGCCGCAGCCTGTTCCTCTGTCGGTTGTAAGGATTACCTCGTGGTCACCACCGCCACCAAATTCGGCCTGGAAATCTCTCAAGTGGCCAAAGAGCCCCCCAAAATCGCGCTTGGCTATAAGCGAGAAGAAACCACCATCATTCCGGCCGAGCACAGGAATACTACGTCCGGCAATGCCTCTGAAGCGCAAACCGATACCTATTCGGTCCTCGCCGAATTCTGTGTCATGGCGAACCCCTCGCTGTGGGATTTTTTCGAAGGCCTCATGTCGACAGGTCGCGACGTGCCGGACGGCCTGCAGATCCGCTCGTTTTTTGCGACCGGGATGGCGGCGGCCAAAGCCGCCAATAGCGTCCAGACCCGCCACTACTTCAGGGACAATGTCCTGGAACGGACCAGCGACAAGCGCAAGGGGAAACGCTGCTTCTAGCTGAAGCAGGACCATAGGAAGGGAAATAGCCCATGATGGCCTCATGGTCCCGAATCCACCGATGGCTGATGGTTCCGATTCCGCTCTTCATGACCGCCTGTTGCCTGAAGAATCCTGCTGTCTATTTTTCCACCGGCACCACCGTAGGCCTGGAGGCCACCCCGCCCGCCAATGAAACGCCTCCGAGCATTACGTTTGGCTATAAGAGGGCGGAGATCGCCATGGTTCCTGTGACGAAACTCGACGAGAAGCCGGCTGAGCCTGCTGGTGCAACGCGTGGCTCGCCTCCATCGCAACCAAATACTGAAAATCTTCCCGCGCCTACAACCGACGTGAAGCCGTCTGGACCTATCCAGCAAAAATCCGGCTCGCCTCCCTTCGATCGTGGATGTAGCGAGTTGCCTCCGTCAGCCTACTCTGGTTCCAGCATCGCAAGGGACGCCTACTCAGTCTTAGCCGTCTTCCACTTGGCCGTGAACTGGTTCGGTCCGGCCAAGATTGAACAGCATTTTGCAACCGGCTGCGCGGCGACGCACCTCATCCGTGGATTGACGGAGGAGGAGGAAGACAAGAGAAAAGCCGAGGAGGCCGGAAACGAAGCCCAAGAAGCGAAACGTTTGCTTAAAATCACCAAGAGCGGAGCCGACAAGCTCCTTCAACAAGCCCAAGCGCTGGAAGAGACGATTCAAAAAACCAAGGAGGACGCTGAGAAGGCCTCAGCGATCATTGACGACCAAACGTCTAACGATGAGACCAAGAAAGAGGCGAAAAAGAAGCTCCTACAAGCAGGGAAGGAAGCAACGGAACGACAAGCGACCGCGGTGCGTCTTCAATCGAACGCGGACAATATCAACCGCCTCGAAGAGGCGAAGGCAAAGGCGCAGAGTGCCATCGAAAAGGCCGACAAGGCGACAAGAACGGAGGAGGTGCGACCCAAGGCGCAGAAGACCAAGGACGATGCGACTCAGCTGGTTACGGATATCAAAGCCATGGAACAGCAGGTGTCGACCAACATGAACGACACGTGCAGAGCGCTTGATAAGGTTCTTGAACTCGGCGACGAAATCAGGGCTAAGGTGCCAGACAAGGTGACGCCTTAGGAGACCACAACATCCTGCGAACGAGACCAGGCTGCTGAGAGAGGATGCCCATGTGGAAGAAGCGCACATCTGTTGGCTATTTCGTCGTCACATTCACGCTGCTCCTTCCTGTCACCGCCATGCCGAGTCATCCACACTCTGCATACGAGCCGGATGCGGTACCATGGATCGGGATCGCGCTCTCGGGCGGAGGGTTGCGTGCGGCGGCCTTTTCCCATGGGGTCATGTTGGAGTTACGCAAGCTCTGTCTGCTGAAACGACAGGAGGATTCTACAGATTCGGACGATCACAACGGCCACACCACCCCCGCACGGTTCTCTCTGCATTATCTCGAAGACCAAGAATACTCGGATGACGACCGTTCGAGTCCTTGTGGGCGCGGTGGAGGAGCTTCGTTCCTGGAGAACGCCCGCTTTCTGTCCGGCGTATCAGGCGGCGCCATCACGGCCGCCTATTACAAGACCCATCCCGACCGTCTGGTTGAGTTCGGACAAAGGCTCAAAGACGCTCAGTTAAAGTGGAAGCTATTCACGCTGGAAAAGAAGACTCCTATCTGGCGTCCACTGGCCATGTTGGTCGCTTCGGCACTTGACACAATTTTTCAGACATTCAAGCTCCCAGTGCTTCCAATCCCGGAGGTCGAGGTGGCCCCCTTTGCGACGATGTGGCTCTATGACGGTCTATTCGAGAGCGAACAATTGGGGGCGATCTATAACAAGCTCTTCCTGGATGGGCAGAGGTTCGGTGAATTGGAAGCGCAGGCTAAGCCTGCTGAAACCCTGACGGGAGCCCTGTTCGGAGGAAAGCCGGTCAAAGCGAACGGTATAGGGCGAGCTAACCTGCTAATTAACGCAACCGACATCGCCAACGGCCGGGTCTTCACCTTCGACAAGGAGACATTCGCCTGCTTGGGTGATGTCGAGTTGTTCCGAACGCTCGACCTAGCAACCGCGGTGGCGGCATCGAGCAGCCTTCCCGGTGTCTTCTCGCCGATGCGGTTGAAATCGCACCTGCAGGCTACCGATACAGCACACATCCCCACAAACTGCCCATTGATCCTGGGGGACCAAATCAGGTCACCGATCCTGGTGGACGGGGGTGTCAGCGACAATCTTGGAGTGACCGGTCTGCTCAGGGCCATCTTTGAACGGAAAAACAGGGATCGGTTCCAAGAGGATGATTGGACCTTGGCGAACGGCCATGGCCTGACCGTTTCCTCCGGCGAGCCCACCAGAACTTCCCTCGCCACTGCAGAGGTCACGGATCTCCCCACGGCCCAAAAAGAAAACCCGAAGTCCCAAAAGGCATTCCTGCTCATCGTCAATGCCGGCGTGAGCGCCACCTCCTCACTGCCCGCCTTGGCGGGCCACATTGACGATAGTTTCGACGTCTTGATCAGGGATCGCACGGATCTGTCGCGCCTTGTCGCCCAACGATTGTTGAATAACTTCGGTTTCGGAGTGGTCGAGTTGAATATGCGCGACCTCGTCAAGAACAGCCGAGTGGTGACGAGGATCGTCGAGCAGAGCCTGGCGATTCAGAGCAAGACGAATTCCATGACCGACTCCATCAGCGAGGTCGCGCGAGCGTTCGATTTCACAGAGATGGAACGGAAGGTCCTCAGCGACCTCAACAATGTGAGCTTGCTTCCGAGCAAAGCCGAAATCGAGACCCTCGTCCTGGCGGGACGGGCGGTGGTTGCCGAACGGTCGAGCACGATCAAGCGGGAGTATGAAGAATTGGCGGACAAACAATATGCAGCGAGTTGCGACAGCATTGTCAATCCGGACCGTCATTATTGCTGGCCTATGGAGTTCGAAACTCCTCATGTGGTCGCGAACAAGGTCGGGGTGTTGCTCGATGTCCTCACAAAAACGAGCGAACACTTTTCGAAAAAGACCACTGAAAATCGATCCCTTCAATTAACGCAGATCAGAAGCCAACTCTGGGATCTGTATGCGAATGAAACTCGAGCCTTGGATCTTCTGGGGATTCAAAAAGCCTCTGCCGATCCAAACCCCTTTACCTTCATGAAATGTCGAATCAAGCAAGATATGATCATTGCTTCGGCTTTGCGCACAGGAACACCCATCGACTCAGTTCCGGCATGCGATCCCAGTGAAGGAGAGCCGGAGAAGCCATCATCCAATCCCCCTGCAACCAAACTTGCTGGCTTGCTGGATGACCTTCCGGAGAATCCAGAACTGACGGGATATGTGTTCGCATTACTAAATCCGAAATCCTCACCTGCTACGATCATGCGCGAAAAAACGGCCATTGATTCGTGGGCAGAGCGATTCATCCGACATCTGCTGACGAAGCCAGAAGCCCAAGCCGAGTCCCCATGGTATGACTATCTGCTGGCCAGATTCTCGATGCTCCTCGGGAAAACGAGCGAAGGCTTCCATTACCTCTACCGAGGGGCCACGACCTTTCCGGATGACTTCAATTTCTCCTTTCTTTTGGGCTATTACTCCATTCACCTCAACCGCGACTTTCATGGCGGGCTCGGGCACTTATTCCAGGCCCGCGAAAAGGCTGAAGCGAAGAAAAAACAAATCGATTGGCTACCTGATGCGGTTCTTAAGGATAAGCAGGTCGCCCAAAAGCGGTTCTCCCTGGCAGAGGAGTACTTTGTGCTGCAATATGCGAAATACGTCGCCCTGTCCCCTTCTCCGGTCGAAGGTCGCAGCGAGTTTATCCTAGGTGAGGACGTCGACGCATGGTTGAACCAGAACTTTCCTGATGGTCATGGCAGCAACGAGCTTTCGACATTGGCCACGTTCGCAGAGAAGTCGAAAGAAGCCACGGTGGAGGCGGTCAAAATTTCATGTCGCAGCATACAGAAAAGATTGGACGGCCTGTCCTTCCCCATAGAGATCAAAAAGGCAATAGCGGCCTTTCTCGGTCACTTCGCGCTAATTATCCCCGAGTGCCCGCCGGCCGGTAACGGCCAGCCTGACGGTTATGCATTGATCGCAATAGATGACTTGTTACGGGGCTCACCTTGCGGCGACATTCAGACCGACAACCTTCCACCCATGAGCAATGGGTTCAGAGCACGCCTCCAGGTCTGTCAAGACTTTGCCAAAGTCCGGCACCAAATCAGAGAGCTTCTGGCTCATAAAACCGCTTTACGTTACGCGCGCGCACAGGCGCGAAAACTTTATGAGTCTGGATCTGTGTCGGCACAAAAGGCGAAACCCTTCCCATATCTCTGGGAGAAGGCCGACGTCTATGGATTGATCGCTCTGGTCGATGCCATTCAGAAGGAATGCCCGCAACGCACTCCAGACATTCGAACTGCCCTGCGACTGTTCCATGTGGCTCGCGCCTCCATCGATCAAGACGACAGGCTGAACCAAGATGATGGGAATTTCGTTACGGGTGTGAAGAAACGGATCAGCCGCCTTGTGGAGGTGACAGAAGAATTCTCATGCGGCAGAGATCTCGATTAGTCAGAGAAAACACCATCACCTTCACTCGCGAGGGCGACGACTCTACCTGGTTACCAGATGGGGTTCTAGCAGTGGAGAACGCATGGCCTCGTCACAATCAAATGGAGGTGCCTCATGCCCGCGGATGCGACTGCATTACTCGACGAAATCAGGAAGCTGGCTCCCGAAGAGAAGAAAGGGCTTTGCAAGAACGTGTTGGGGGAATTCAAGGGGAAAGAAATCTACGACTTTGCCGGTCAGTTCTTCAAGGGGTTACAGCCGGACGCCTTGAAGGACGCATTGGTCGGTGCCGCCTCGAATCTTCCCGAGAAAGAAAAGAAGGAAGCCGTCAAGGAAACGGCGCGCCAGCTTTCTCGTGCGCAGCAGGTGTCAATCGGTGGTGAAATTCAACAGGGCGGAGTTTTGGCAGGACCAGGAGAGAAGACCCGCGACAGCCTCTGGCTGGTCGTCGTGTCGGCCTTTGCGTTCGTCCTGGTCGGGTCATTTATTTCCATCGCCACGGCGATGTTTGTTGCGGTACCTCAGGGAGCGGTCAAACCCGAGCTTGTGCTGACTATGTTCACGAGCGTCGTGGGTTTTCTCGCGGGCCTATTCGTTCCGAGCCCCGCAGGAAATAAGCAAGGGCAAGCCTAGCCTAGCAAGCACTTTCAGGTACGTTGAACCTCCGAGGTTCACGACGGGGTGAAGAACACACGTCACGTTTGTGAACGCCGCGGAGATGTGAAACGGCAGTGCCTCCATGAGTGCGAAGCCGGGATCCATGTTCAGCAGCCTGCCTAGAAATTCGATTCGAGACTGAACGGTGTTTTGTTCAACACCGTGGCCGCGGCGCTGGACAGGGCCGCATCCTCTGCATGGTCGAGGGCATAGATCCGAAACTGCACCAGGCGGGTGGGGAGCAGGTCCAAGAATTCTTCCAACGGCTCAGTCGAGAGTCCCTTGGTTCCGGGATCGTACACGAGGAGTGGGGTGCTGCGGGTGTCCTTGGGGTCAGGGCGCGGATCGAGAGGGGCCATGTCCACACGGAAGGGGAAGTGTTTGAGGCGGGAGGGCAGGGCCTTCTGAATCTGTTGCCGAAAGTGCTCATGGCTGGGAAAGTCCATGCCCCGCTCGACACCCTTTTCTTTCAAGACCGTGCTGTAAGCCATTTTCCATTTGACGTCTCGGCCGAGGATGTGGGCCCATTCGCGATGGAGGCGGCGCAGGGTGCTTCGTCCGGACCGCTTCCACCGGCGGACTTCCTCCAGCAGCGACCAGTCGGTCAGGGTTAGGTAATCCTCCATATGTTTGGCCGGGTTTTCGGGAAACATCCGCTTCATCGTGTCCCCGAAGATGTCGCGGAGATGAATGTCGATCGCTCGGGTCGTGCGGTGAAAGTACACGTTGGAGTAGAGGTACATCCTCGTGTTGAGAAACATCTGCAGCGCGGGCAGTCCGGTCTTGTGGATCGTGAATCCGCGGTCCGTGATGATGGTGTAATGAATCAAGCGGGTCAGATCGACGGGGCCGACCGCGACGCCGCACATGTAGGCATCGCGGAGGACATAATCCAAGTTGTCGGCGGTGTAACTCCCCGAGATGACCGGCTGCAGCAGGTTGAGCCAGCGTGGGATCCGGGAGTTATCCTTGCCCTTTTCTTTCAAGATGACGTGGGCGATCAGATCGGGGTTGAGTTCTTCGCCGCGTTCGAACGGACCGGACGGGCTTCGGCGGATTTTCTTGATGAGCGGGCCCACATGCTCGCGCACGATGATTTGACCGAGTCGCTCGTGGGACAGCCCGAAGTCGTGTAAGTAGTTGTCATCGAAGAAATGGCAAAAGGGGCCATGGCCGATGTCGTGGAGCAGTGCGGTGATCCGCAAAAATTCCTCGACGAACGGTGCCGACGGCAGGTCGGGCGCTACCTTTTTCAGAAACGGATAGAGGTGGCGGGCGAACCGGCCGGCCACGTGCATGGTGCCGAGCGAATGGACGAATCGTGTATGTTCCGCCGACGGATAGACCCAGCGGGCGCTCTGCAATTGATAAATGTAGCGGAGGCGCTGGACCCAAGGGGAATCGATCAGGTCTTTCTCCGTTCGCTCGGAGGAGTTGGGCGTCGCATAGGGAACGGTGAAAGTCACGTATTCATGGATGGGATCGGCGATCAGCGCCGATCCGTCATAGGGCGCGGGTGAATGTGCGGGAGGAAGTTTCATAGCCGGATCGTCGAGTCATCTTAACGTAGCCCGGGCGAAGGGGGCAACGCGTTGCGCTCGGCCGATGCGGTCCTCTGCCGGTAGGCGCGGATCAGGAAGAAGGCGATCGGATAGGCAAGCAAGCCACCCGCGAGGCTCAGGACGAAGCCGCCGAGGAAGAAGGGCCAGGCATAGGGCATGACCTGGTGGTAGATCCCCATAAAACTGAGGTTGCTCCAATCGAACGACGGCATCTCGCGGACGCCCAGGAGAACCGCGCCCGTCCAGTAGGTCGCGCCGAGGATCGGAATCAAGGTCCAGGGGTTATTCACGAAGGCTCCCGCAAGGAGCGCGACCGCGTTCAATCCGAAGGCCCACGCGCAGAACCCCACCATCACCATATGGAGCCCGTAAGTCGGGGAGAAGGCGATGAACACCCCGATGGCGAATGCCAGCGCCGTGCGGCGCGGGGTCTCCTCGAGCTGGAGAATCCGGCGAAAAAGGGAACGGACGTCCGTCATAGTCGTGCCGACCTGGGGTTAGCAGGGCCTGAGAAAATGTTCGTAACTGGTCACCACCAAGGGATGGGTCGTTCCTTGCTCGGTCCGCAGCCGCAGCCCCGATCGTCGAGAGGTGATGCGTCCGATGCAGGTGAAACGAAAATCCGTACAGGCCGCCAAGCGTTCGAACCGCCCCTGTTGAGCGGCGGGCACCGTGAACAACAGTTCGTAATCCTCACCCCCTTGGAGAGCGATGTCGACGGCATCGAGTCCGCGACTGGTGGCGTAAGCGCGGCACGCCGGCGAGAGGGGGAGCGCGGCGGGAAAGAGTTCCGCACCGACCCGGCTTTCTTCGCACAGGTGGGTGAGGTCGCCCGTCAAGCCGTCGGAGAGGTCGATCGCTGCACCGGACAACCCGTGACGAATCAACCATTGGCCCTCCGCAATGCGAGCCGAGGGGCGGTGGTGTCTCCTGAGAAGAAACCGTGCGTGCGTGGGGCGGAGAGTGTTGCTGCCCCTGCCGGCCGGCGTTCTCAAGAGGCCGAGCCCGGCATGGGAGTCCCCGAGCGTGCCCGTCACGTACAGATGGTCTCCGACTTGGGCGCCGCTGCGCAAGAGGACTCGGTGCGGTTTGACCGTCCCGGTCAAGGTAATGCTCACGAAGAGCCCTTGCGTGGAGGCGGATGTGTCGCCGCCGATCAGGCTGACCCGGTAGGGGCGGACCGCCTGCATCATGCCGCGGTAGAGGCGTTGAATCTGGTTGGTCGAGCCGGTCGGTGGGATGGCGATGGCTACCAGCATGAATCGCGGCGTGCCGCCCATTGCCGCGATGTCGCTCAGGTTGGCGATCGCGGCGCGGTAGCCGATGTCCTCGAAGGAGGACGTGGCAGGATCGAAATGTACCCCGTCGGCCAGCAGGTCCGTGGTCATCAGGGTCCACTCGGAGGCCGAGGTCCGGATGACGGCGGTGTCGTCGCCGATGCCGCGAATGACCTGCGGGTCCGATCGCCTGACCTGCGCCTGCAGTAGTTTGATCAGCGCGAACTCAGCGCGGACAGGGCCGGAGCGACGAGGTCGGCTGGGCGGCATATCAGACGATCGACGGCCTCGGGGGTGCCGACGGATGGAAGTGTCTTTTGGATGAGCCGGCGGCCCGCTTCGGCGTGGACCTTGCCGATTTCTCGGCCGGTTTCTTCGAGGTCCGGCGTGCGGGACGGGCGGCGGTTCGTCGCAGCGCGGCCTTGATCACATCGTCGACCGTTTCCACGAAGACCAACTCGATGCCCTTGAGCAGGTGCTTGGGAATCTCCTCCAAGTCTTTCTTGTTGCGCTTCGGCAGGATGACCGTCGAGAGTTTGGCCCGCTTGGCGGCCAAGATTTTTTCCTTCAACCCGCCGATCGGCAAGACCCGGCCGCGCAGGGTGATTTCACCGGTCATGGCCAAATCCCGGCGCACGGGAATCTGGGCCAAGGCCGAGGCGATGGCCGTCGCCATGGTGATGCCGGCCGACGGACCGTCTTTGGGAATGGCGCCAGCCGGCACGTGGATGTGGATGTCGTTCTTGGCGAACTGGTCGGGGGTGATCCCCAGTGTCTTTTCGCGCGAGCGTACGTAACTCAAAGCCGCCTGTGCCGATTCCTTCATCACGTCGCCGAGATGTCCGGTCAGGGTGAGTTGCCCCTTGCCCTTCATGACCGTAGCTTCGATGTAGAGCACGTCGCCGCCGCTTTCCGTCCAGGCCAGGCCGGTGGCCACGCCGACTTCGTCCTTTTCCAATTCCGCTTCCGGCACGAACTTCGGGACGCCCAGGAATTTGTGAAGGTTGTTTTGGTCGACGGTGTGACACTCGGTCTTACCCTCCGCCACCTTCTTGGCGACCTTTCGCATGAGGTTGGCGATCTCGCGTTCGAGATTCCGCACGCCGGCCTCGCGTGTGTAATGCGAGATGACATGGCGGATGGTTGCCTCACTGACACGCACGTGTTCTTCGGTGATCCCGTGTTCGTTCATCTGCCGCGGAATGAGATATTTTTGGGCGATGCCGAGTTTCTCTTCCTCGGTGTAGCCCGGAATGTCGATGACTTCCATGCGGTCGCGGAGGGCCGGCAAGATCGGATCCATCAGGTTCGCCGTGGTGACGAACATGACTTCGGTCAAATCGAACGGCACACCCAGGTAGTGATCGGTAAAGGTGCTGTTCTGTTCCGGATCGAGGACTTCGAGCAGGGCCGCCGAGGGATCGCCGCGGAAATCCATGCCGACCTTGTCCACCTCGTCCAGCATGAATACAGGGTTGTTGGTGCCCGCCTGTTTCATCCCTTGGATGATCCGGCCCGGCAGCGCGCCGACATAGGTGCGGCGATGCCCGCGGATTTCAGCTTCGTCTCGCACGCCGCCCAGGCTGATGCGTACGAACTCACGCCCGAGCGCACGGGCGATGGATTTGCCCAGAGAGGTCTTGCCGACGCCCGGCGGTCCCACGAAACAGAGGATGGGGCCCTTCATTTTTTCCTTCAGTTTCCGGACGGCCAAGTATTCGATGATGCGTTCCTTAACCTTCTCCAAATCGTAATGGTCCTCGTTTAGGACCTTCATCGCCGCCTTGAGATCAAGGTTGTCCTTGGATTTCTTGTTCCATGGCAGCTCCACCATCCATTCCAGATAGGTTCGTACCGTGGCGGATTCGGCCGTGTCGGGATGCATTTTTTCGAGACGCTTCAGCTGCTTTTCGGTTTCCTTCAGGACCTTCTCGGGCATCTTGGCGTCTTTGATACGCTTGCGGAATTCCGCCACCTCTTCGGCCCGTTCGTCCAACTCGCCGAGTTCCTTCTGGATCGCCTTGAGTTGTTCCCGCAGAAAGTACTCCCGCTGGGTCTTGTCCATCTCGCCCTTCGCCTGGGCCTGGATTTTCTGCTGCATGGAGAGGACATCGATTTCCTTCGCGAGAATTTCGCTGACCTGCCTGAGCCGTTGGATCGGATCGATGATTTCCAGCACCGCCTGCGTGATGTCGACCTTCAGCCCGAGGTTGGAGGCCACCATGTCCGCAAGGCGCCCCGGGTCTTCCAAATTTTCGATCACGACCATCACGTCGGGGATCAACACCTTGCCCAAGCTGACGATCTTCTCGATCTGCTCCTTGACGGTACGCATGACCGCTTCGGTCTCCAGCGTGGAGCCGGGCTGCTTGGTCTCCGCCAACTTGTGGATGCGCACCGAATAGTAGGGATCGTTCTGGATATATTCTTCGATCCTGCCTTTCGCGAGGCCCTGCACCAGGATCTTGATGCGCTCGTCGGGCAGCTTGAGCATCCGCATGATGATGCCCACGGTGCCCACGGAGTGAATGTCGTCGGGCTGCGGGTTCTCGACGTCCAGCGACTTCTGCGTGGCCAAGAACAACATGCGGTTGCCGGCGAGGGCCGCTTCGATGGCCTTGATGGACATCTCGCGCCCCACGAACAGCGGGAGCACCATGTAGGGAAAGACCACGATATCGCGAACAGGCAACAGCGGCAGCTGATCCGGCGGTTCCAGGTTTTGATTGCTCGAAAAGTCTTGTTCTAGCGCTTCAGCCATGAGGCTCCCATGTATCGGATGTGTGGTTTCGGTATGGTCGTTCGATGCGGGTGACGGCGCCCGTCATGCCCGGGTCAGTTGGCGGCGCGCGATCGACTCTGGCCGGAACGTCCGGTGCTTCGACGGCGGGTGTCCGGGGCCGTCGCGCCGAGTCGTTGTTGCAGGAACTCGCCGAACGACGGTCCAAGGGAAGGATTTTTCAGCGCCAACTCGACGGTCGCGATGAGGAATCCGAGTTTGTCCCCGGCGTCGTGCCGTTGCCCCTGGATTTCATGGGCAAACATCGGCGTAGTGCGGACGAGTTGCCGTAACGCGTCGGTCAGCTGAATTTCTCCGTTCTTGCCCGGCGGGGTTTTCCGGAGGATTGGGAAAATTTCCGGCGGCAGCACGTATCGGCCAATGACGGCCAGGTTGGAGGGCGCATCGGCGGGAGCGGGTTTCTCGACCAGGTCCTCGACCTTGTGCAGGCCGTTTCCGGCACGCCGGGCCGACACGATGCCGTACCGGCTGACTTCCTGGTGCGGGACTTCCTGCACGCCCAGCACGGCGCCCTTGCGTTGCTTGTAGATATGAATCAGCTGTGCGAGCCCCGGAACCGGAGCGTCGATGATTTCGTCGCCGAGGATGACGGCGAACGGCTCGTCGCCGATCAGGTGTTGGGCGCAGAGGACGGCATGGCCCAACCCCAACGCTTCGGACTGGCGGACATAACAGAAGTTCGCCAGGTTCGAAATATGCCGGATCTGGTTAAGGACCTGCCCCTTGCCGCTGCCCTTGAGATTTTCTTCGAGTTCGAGCGAGCGGTCGAAGTGATCTTCGATCGCACGTTTTCCTCGTCCGGTAATGACGATGATGTCTTCGATGCCGGATGCGACGGCCTCCTCCACGACGTACTGAATCAGCGGCTTGTCGACCAGCGGGAGCATCTCTTTGGGAGAGGCTTTGGTAGCGGGGAGAAAGCGTGTGCCCAGTCCAGCAGCGGGAATAATGGCCTTACGTACATCCATGCGCATCATAGGGCGATAGTATGTGATGGGGTAAGTGAAGTCAAGATTCGGGCGCCGGGAAACTCCTTTACATTGAAAAATGTGGTCAATATAATCCGAGAGTTTGTGAGTTCCTGCGGGTCCGTGGTGGTGCCATGAATGCGGCGGCTTCGGTGATGTCGAATGCGACCATCGGTACGTCTCGATCCGTGGTTCGAGGACCTCGCGTGAGGGCGCAGACACGGCATGTAACGGTTTCCTATCTCGAGGTCCTGTGCAACCAGTGCCTGCATTCCCAGGCGGTACAGAAGGATTGCGGTGATCAAGGCGGGAGGCAGGCGGGGGGCGCAGGTCGTCATGCTCTTCCTGGTGGCGCTGTGCATGTGCGGCGTGTGGGCGCCGCTTCCCGCGCAGGACGGCGCGCCCCTGGTCACGTCGGTCGCTATTCGCGGACAGAAGCGCATTGAACTGCCGGCGATCCAAGGGCGCCTGACCCTCAGGCCGAATGACCGCTACACCGCCGACGCGATTCGCGAACAGGTCAAGATTCTCTACGGAACCGGCTACTTCGAGGACGTGCAGGTGGAAACGGACCCCGGCGCCACCGGCGTGGCCGTCACGTTCATTGTGCGAGAGAAGCCGTTCATCACCGAGATCGTCTTCGACGGGAATCAAGAGTTGAGCGACGACAAGCTCAAAGAGAAGATCACGATCAAAAGCCAGACCTTCCTCGACCAGCAACAGGCGAAAGAAAGCGCGGAAAAAATCAGGCTGACCTATCAAGAGGACGGCTTCTTCAATTGTCAGGTGATTCCCGTCATTCAGACCGTCGACGAAGACCGCAAGCGCCTCACCTTCTTCATCAAGGAAGGCACCAAGGCCAAGGTACGTCGCGTCAATTTCGAAGGCATGCGGTCGGTGACCAAGCAAGAGATCTTCAAGGTGACGGCCACTCGCGAGTGGATTCCCTGGTACGGCCTGTTCACGCAATTGAAGGTGCCGTCGTTGTTGTCGGATGCGGGCGTGCTCAAGCGGGAAGAGCTGGGCAACGACATCGAGCGGATACGGGAGGTCTATCTGAACAAAGGCTACATGAACGTTCAGATCAGCCAGCCGACGGTGGAACTCAGCGAAGACAAGAAGTGGTTCGAAGTCAGTTACGCCATCGTGGAAGGCGAGCCGTTCATCGTGCAGGAAGTCGGGTTCCGCGGCAACACCGTGTTCGAGGATCACGAATTGCGTGAAGGCCTGAACATCAGGCCGGGGGAAATCTTCCAGCGGGCCAAGATTCGCAGCGAGATCACCCGGATCACCGATCTCTACGGCGCCAAGGGGTATGCCTTCGCCGACGTCGTGCCGAACGTGACGCCGGACAACAAGGCGCACACCGCCACGATCACGCTCAACGTCAAGGAAGGCGAAATGATGCGGATCCGCGAGATCCACGTCAACGGCAACGACAAGACCCGCGACAACGTCATCCGCCGGGAGCTGCGCCTGGACGAGCAGGACGTCATCGACACCCTGGCCTTGAAGCGCAGTTTCCAACGGCTGAACAACCTCAACTTTTTCGAGACCGTAGAAATCCTCCCGCAGCAGGTCGACGTCGACAAGGTCGATCTCAACGTGAAGGTCAAGGAAAAGCCGACGGGACAGTTCAGCATCGGCGGCGGATTCAGCACGCTCGATAAATTGGTCGCGATCGCGGACATTACGGAAGGGAATCTGGGCGGCAACGGTTGGTTGGGCCGGGTCCGCGGCCAGTTGGGCCAGCAACGGTCGTTAGGCTTGGTGACGTTCCGCAATCCCTACGTCAACGACTCCTACAATGCCCTGCAGCTCGACATCTACCGCACGATGACCAACTACATTTCGTATTTCGAGTCGAAGTCCGGAGCCAGCGTCACCTGGAGCCGATGGTTGTCGGAGTATGTGAACGGCAGCGTGAGCCTCTTCGGCGAACAGTTGGAGTACCGCGACCCGCAGGCAGGGTTGTGTCCGGACCTCATCCCGCTCATTTGCCGTCAGTTAGGCACGCAGTCATCAACCGGCGTGCGCACCTCGATTTTCAGAGATACGCGGGACTATTACCTGGACCCTCGGACGGGGTGGCGCATCAGCGTGGGTGTCGATTATGGAACGCCCGCGCTCGGCGGCACGAATCACTTCTTCAAATACTATGCCGATGTCGTCAAATATACGCCGTTGATCTACGATACCCGGTTCTCGGTGCGCGTACGATACGGGGCGACGGAGGGAATCGGGGGCCGGCCCATTCCCTTGACCGAGCGCTTCTTCGTCGGAGGCATCAATACCATGCGCGGATTCGTGTTCGGACGCGCCGGTCCCGTGACGCCGTCCGGATCGCTGTTGGGGTCCGCCAAGGAGCTCATCTTCAACAACGATTTCATCTTCACCATTTCATCCGAGGCGAAATTGAACGGGGTGTTCTTTTTCGACTACGGTAACGGGTTCGACGACAACGAGCCGGTGACCTTCAAACTGCGAAGCGCCGTCGGCTTCGAAGCCCGGTGGATTTCTCCGTTCGGGCCGTTGCGCGCAGCCTACGGACTCAATCTCGATCCGCGCCCCACCGAGCGGCAGGGAGTCTTCGAGTTTACGATCGGCTCGCTGTTCTGACAGGATGGTTTGGGCGGCGGAGAAAGGAACGAACGGTATGAGTGGAGACAGCGACGAACGGGGGCGACGGCGAGCGGCGGGGACGCGACGGGCCTGGCTGGGCCTGGCCATCCTCCTTCTGCTGCCGTGGGTCGGCGGCTGTGGCGCGAACCAGTCGTCCGTGTCGCCGGCCATGCGGATCGGCGTCGTGGACCCGCAGCGGCTCTTGAATGAAACCAATGCGGGGAAGAAAGCCAAGGACATGCTGGCCGCCTTCACCAAGAACCGCCAGGCCTTGATCGAGCTGGAGGAAAAAGAGTTGCGCCGCATGGAAGAAGATTTCATGAAACAAGGCAGCGTGCTGAGCGCCAACGCCAAGCGCGAACGCGAAGAACAATTCCGCCGCCGCATGGCGGAGTATCAGCAGAAGGTCCAGGATTTGAATCGCGAAGTGCAAGACAAGCAGAAGAGCGTGTTGGACGATTTCCGCGACAAGATCGAAGCGCTCTCCGGCCGGGTGGCCAAACGGATGGGCCTGCAAGCGATCTTCGATCGTGGCCGCGGGGGGCCGACGCTGTATTTTGAAGAGACGGTGGATGTATCGTCGCAGGTCATCGAGGAATTCAACAAGGTGTACCCATGAAGAGGAACTCCATGAAGGGACGGAACGGGGGGATGGCCGTGGTGCTGGTGGCCGTAGCGGCATGGTTCGCCCAATCGGCCGAGGCGGCGGACCGGATCAAGGTCGGCATGATGGATCAACAACAGGTCATCGAACGCACGGTGGCCGGGAAGCGTGCGCTGGAAGAACTCAAGAGTTACTCCCTGACGCGCCAGAAGATCATCGATTCAGATGATCAGGAATTGAAACAGCTGGAGAAGGATGTCCAGGACCAGGCGCTGTCCGAGGAGGTTCGCAAGGAAAAGCAGGACCAGTTCCGAACCAAGCTTGAGGCGTATCAGCGCCGAATCCAGGACTTCAACCGCGAAGTGCAGGAGAAGCAGCGCGCGATGGTGGCGGAATATGCCCAGAAGATCCGCGCAGCCGCCGAGGCGGTCGCCCAGAAGGAAGGGTACGCGGCCGTCCTCGATCGGGGCAGCGAGTCCACCGTCAAGATCGTCATCTACGGCCATCCGTCGGTCGACCTGACGGAACAGATCATCAAGGAATTCGATCGGCAAAACAAATAGCCGATCGAGGCAGCCATCTACCAATGCAGAGGAGGCGGGGCCGATGTCAGTGATGGACAACGTGCAGATTCAATCGATCCTTCCCCACCGGTATCCGTTTTTGCTCGTCGATCGGATCCAGGAGCTGGATCCCGATCGACGGATCGTGGGGATCAAGAACGTCACCATCAACGAACCGTTTTTTCAGGGGCATTTCCCGGGACGGCCGGTCATGCCGGGCGTCTTGATGCTCGAAGCGCTGGCGCAGGTCGGCGGCGTGTTGGCGTTCAAGTCCCTGGGGAACGTCGGTCGCCCCGTGGTCTATTTGACCGGCATCGATGCGGCCAAGTTCCGAAGGCCGGTGGTGCCGGGCGATATCCTGCGTCTGGAGGTCGATGTGGTGCGGAAGCGTCCGCCCTTCTGGAAAATGCAGGGCAAGGCCTTCGTCGACTCCGAATTGGTGTGCGAAGCCGAAGTGACCGCAATGGTGACGGACGAAAAGGCCGACAAGTAGGGCCGGATCCGGCCGAGGTAGGGCCGGGCGGGAATGAACGGGAACGGCAGGGGGGCGACGGGGCCGTGCGGCGAGCCGGCGGACCGGGCCACAGCCTGCGAGAGGGCGAGGAGGTGTGAGTGAAGATACATCCGACCGCGGTGATCCATCCTAAAGCCGTGCTGGCGGACGACGTGGAAGTGGGGGCTTACTCCGTCATCGGCGAGCATGTCCGGATCGGCGCCGGGACGCGCGTGTTGTCCCATGTCTCGATCGACGGGTGGACGGAAATCGGCGAGCGGTGCGAGCTGCATCCCTTCGTGTCGGTGGGGGGGCCGCCGCAGCACATGCAGTACAAGGGCGAGCCGACGAAAGTCATCATCGGTCACGACAACATCCTGCGCGAGTATGTGACGGTCAATCGGGCGACCGTGCAGGGGGGTGGCGTGACCAGTCTCGGCAACGCCAATTTCCTCATGGCTTATGTGCATGTGGCGCATGACTGCCATCTGGGCAACCAGTTGATCCTGGCGAATGCGGCCAGCCTGGCCGGCCATATCACGATCGGCGACCACGCCATCATCGGCGGGCTGTCGGGCATCCACCAGTTCGTGCGGATCGGCGCCTATGCCATGGTCGGGGGCTGTTGTGCGCTCGGCCAGGATTTACCTCCCTTCATGAGGGCGGCAGGCGGGTACCGCGCGCGTATGTACGGTTTGAATTCCATCGGTCTGCGGCGCCACGGGTTTTCGGCGGATCGGATTTCCCTCTTGAAGCAGGCGTACGAGTTGTTGTTCCGCTCGGGGCATCGCGTGGGGGCGGCGGCCAAGCTGGCCCGCGATACGTTTGCGAACAGCCGGGATGTCATGCAGGTGGTCGATTTCATGGAGGGCACCAAGCGGGGCATCTGCCGATCGGTCGGCAAAGAACAGGAAGGGGACGAGGAGTAACGCCGTGGGGCATCAAGGTGAAGCAACCCAGGTGGTCGAGGACTTGCGGATCGGCCTCATTGCGGGCAACGGCCGGTTTCCGATCATCTTCGCCGACAATGCCCGCCGGTTGGGCTACTTCGTGTCCGCCGTCGCCCACGAGGGAGAGACCGAGCCTGAATTGGCCCGGCACGTCGACCGTATCCATTGGATCAAGATCGGGCAGTTCAACAAGTTGATCGAGTCGCTCAAGGGCGACGGTATCCAGGAAGCCGTCATGCTCGGCGGCATCAAGAAGACCCATGTGTTCACCACGGTTCGTCCGGACTTTCGGGCCCTCGCGCTGGCCGCCAAATTGATGTACCTCAAGGACGATGAAATTCTCCGCACGGTGGCCGATGAACTGGAGGGGGAGGGGATTCGGATCCGCGAGTCCACCTTCGGGCTGCAGGGTATTCTGGTGGAGGAAGGAACCTTGACGAAACGCGCGCCGGACAAAAAGGAGTGGGACGATATCCGGTACGGTTGGGAGGTGGGCAAACAGATCGGCGCGCTGGACATTGGCCAATGCGTGGTCGTCAAGGATCGTGTCATCGTTGCGGTCGAAGCGGTGGAGGGGACCGATGGGGCGATTCGACGGGGCGGAGAGTTGGCGCGCGAGGGGGCTGTCGTGGTGAAGCGGTGCAAGCCTCAACAGGACCTTCGCTTCGACCTGCCGGCGGTCGGGCCTCGCACGATCGACGTGATGGAATCCGTGAAGGCCTCCGTGTTGGCGTTGGAAGCCGGTCGCGGCATTCTCTTGGATCGGGAAGAGACCCTCGCGAAGGCGAATCGCGCCGGAATCGCGATCGTCGGGCTGGCATGAGCGGGAGCCATCACGCATGCTGAAGCCCCTGCGGGCCGGAGTCATCGGTGTCGGCCATTTGGGGCAACACCATGCCCGTCACTATGCCGGCCTTCCGGGAGCCGTCCTGGCGGGCGTCTGTGATGCGGATGGGGCGCGTGCCAAGATGATTGCCGACCGGCATGGGGCGCAGGCTTGGACCAGTCTCGACGAGCTGCTCCGGCATGTCGATCTCGTGAGCGTGGCCGTTCCTACGGTGGCGCATTTCGCCGCCGCCAAGGCCTGTCTGGAAGCCGGCAAACATGTCTTGGTGGAGAAGCCGATCGCCGCGACCGCGACGGAGGCGAGGGAACTGGTTGAAACCGCCGCGCGCCACGGATGCCTCCTGCAGGTCGGGCATAGCGAGCGGTTCAATCCGATCATGCAACAGATGCGGTCGTACATCGAGCGTCCCGCCTTCATCGAAGGCCATCGGCTAAGCCCGTTCGGCGAGCGCGGCACCGATGTGGATGTCGTGCTGGACTTGATGATCCACGATCTGGACCTGGTGTTGTCCTTCAACCCGGGGCCGGTGGAAGAGGTGCGCGCGGCGGGTGTCCCCGTCCTGTCGCCGAACATCGATATTGCCAACGCCAGGATCGCATTCGCCGGGGGCTGTGTGGCCAATTTGACCGCCAGCCGCGTCTCGACCAACCGCATGCGCCGCCTCAGGGTGTTTCAACGCGACCGGTACGTCTCGATCGATTTTCAAACCAGGCAGGCGGTCGTCTCGCGCCGTGTGCAGGCCGGAGGGGCCAAACCGACGATCGATATCGAGCCGTTCCAGGCCGGGAATGAAGAACCCTTGCGGTTGGAGTTGGATTCCTTCATTCGCGCCGTGTCGACCGGTTCGCGGCCTGTCGTGTCCGGCGAGGACGGAGAGGCTGCGCTCAATTTGGCCGGGCGCGTGCTCGACGCTATCGGGCAGTTCACGCAACGCCATGCGGCAGCCGAGCCGGGCTCGTGAAGGGCGCCATGCCGCGCATTCTCATCGTGACCGGCGAAGCTTCCGGCGATCTGCATGGAGCCCATTTGGTCAAGGCCCTCAGGGACCTGGCTCCTTCGTTGCAGGTGGTCGGCATCGGCGGCCCGCTCATGCGGGAAGCCGGCGCGGAAGTGGTGAAGGACATTCCGCAACTCGATGTCATGGGGCTCATCGGGCTGTCCGCGGTCAAGGCGATGGGGCAGCGCATCTTGCGAATCAGACGATTGATCCAAGGTGAGCGCTGGGATCTGGTCGTGTTGATCGATAACCCCGGACTGAACTTTCATTTTGCGCGGGTGGCCAAGGCCTGCGGACTCAAGGTGCTCTATTATATCGCCCCGCAGATTTGGGCCTGGCGGCGAGGCCGCATGCGCTGGATCCAGCAACGTGTGGACCATGTGCTGGCGATTCTTCCCTTCGAGGAGCCGCTCTACCGACAGGCCGGCGTGCGCTGCACCTTCGTCGGCAATCCCCTGCTCGACGAAGTGGCCCCGACGTACGATCGCGAGGGCTTGCGGCAGCAGTTCGGCGTCTCGCATGCGGGGCCTGTGATCGCCCTCTTTCCCGGCAGTCGCAAAGCCGAATTGGAGCAGCATGTGCCCCTGCTGCTGGAGACGGTGAAGCGTTTGGCCGAGCGGCATCCGACCATGCAGTTTCTCCTGGCGCAGGCCTCGTCGATACAGGATGATGTGTTGGAGGGGATGCTGCGGAACAGTCCGGTGCCGATCAGGGTGTTTCGCCACCAGTCCAGCGAGATCATGGCCGCGGCTGACCTGGTCATCGTGAAGTCCGGGACGTCGACGTTACAGGCGGCGGTGGTCGGCACGCCGATGGTACTGTTTTACCGGGCGCCGTCCTGGGTTACCTATCGCTTGGCCAAATGGTTGATTCGTGTTCCCTGGATCGGGTTGGCGAACCTGGTCGCGGGCAAGGGGATCGTGCCGGAGCTGATTCAGGACGACGCCACTCCCGATCGCTTGGTGCAGGAAACCGAACGGTTGCTGCAGGATCAACGAGCCTATGAGGAGATGAAGAGCGCCTTGTCGGCGGTGCGTCGCGCCTTGGGCGAACCGGGCGCCTCACGCCGGGCGGCGGAAGCAATCGTGGCTGAGTGTCGAGCATGAAACAGTACCTTCGACTGCTCACATATTTGAACCCCTATCGGTTCCGTCTCGGAGCGGCATTTGTGTGCGCGGCATTGGTGGCTGGGCTCTCGGCGGCCTATGCCTGGCTGGTACGGCCTGTGCTCGACGGGCTCTTCATCAGCAAGGACGAGAGTCTGCTGATGGTGCTGCCCATTGCCATCCTGCTGGTGGCGATTCTCAAGGGCGTGTTCAACTACGGCCAGAATTACCTGATGAATTACGTCGGCAACCAAGTCATCGGCGACATCCGCGAGCAACTTTTCACCAAGATGGTGCGGCTGCCGGTGCGTTTTCACGATACCAATACCTCGGGTCGGCTGGTCTCGCGGGTCATCAATGACGTGAACCAGATGGCCAATGCCATCGCGGGCGTGCTGAAGGATCTCTTCCAGCAGGGCTTGACCTTTCTGGCCATGATCGGCGTGATCGTATACCAGAACTGGAAGCTGGCGATGGTCTCGATGATCGTCGTTCCGCTGTCCGTGGTGACCATGGTCCGGATGGGCCAACGGTTGCGCAAGTTGGCCACGCGGGGGCAAGAGCGCATGGGTGACATGGCCTCCACGCTTCAGGAAGCCCTCGCCGGGATTCGCATGGTGAAATCCTTCGGGCGCGAAGAGGAAGAAGCCAAGCGCTTTCGCCAGAGCAACGATGCCTTCATCTATACGACGATGAAGGCGATTCAGGTGTCCTCCTTGGGTTCCTCTCACATGGAGGTCATCGGCGTGCTCGGCGTGGCCGGCATCATCTGGTACGGCGGATACTTGGTCATTCATGACGAGATGACGCCCGGCGCCTTTTTCTCCTTCTTGGCCGCCATGTTCATGGCCTTTACGCCGATCCGTCGGCTGTCCGGCGCGAACAACACCGTGCAACAGGCGCTGGCGGCGGCCGAGCGGGTGTTTGAAGTGCTTGATCTACCGACCGAGCAGGACGCCAACGGCGGCCAGACGGAATTGCCGACCATCTCGCGCTCGCTGGAGTTCCGGCAGGTGGCGTTTCAGTACGAGGGGCAGGCCGATGCGGCGCTGAGCGGCATCGATTTGACGATTCGGGCCGGGGAAGTCATCGCCTTCGTGGGCAGCAGCGGCAGCGGCAAGACGACCCTCGTGAGCCTCTTGCCACGGTTTTATGAGCCGACCGGCGGGACGATCCTGATCGATGGGGTGGATCTCCGCACCTGCACCCTGCGCTCGGTGCGCAGCCAAATCGGGATCGTGTCGCAGGAGGTCATCCTCTTCGACGATACCGTCCGGAACAACATCGGCTACGGCCGGCAAGGTGCTACACCGGATGAAGTGATGCAGGCGGCGCAGTTGGCCTATGCGCATGAGTTCATCGTGCGCATGCCCGAGGGCTATGACACCCTCATCGGCGAACGCGGACTCAAGCTGTCCGGCGGTGAACGGCAGCGTCTTGCGATCGCCCGGGCCATTCTCCGCGATCCGCCGATCCTGATTCTGGACGAGGCCACCTCCGCGTTGGATACGCAGTCGGAGCGGATCGTGCAGATGGCGCTGGCCAACCTGATGAAAAACCGCACGACGTTGGTGGTGGCCCATCGCCTCTCGACCATTCAGAACGCCGACCGTATCGTCGTCTTGGACCGTGGCCGAGTCATGGAGGTCGGATCCCACGAAGAACTGCTGCGGAGAGGCGGGATGTACAGGCGGCTGCATGCGATGCAGTTTGCGGAGGCGCTCCCGGAGTGAAGACCCACCAGACGAATTCCGTGCGAACGGAGCCATGGCTGAAGCGTGCGGTGAATGCGCTCAAGATCGCCGTGGTTCCGCCGGTCGGGTACACCATCATTCGCCTGCTGGGCCGTACGATGACCATGCGCAGCGAAGGCATGGAGCATGTCGATCGGCTGCTGGGACGGGGACAGCGGATGATCATCGCCTTTTGGCATGCGCAGCAATTGATGATGCCGCTTGCCCACCGGGGCTTCGAGGCCCATGTGCTGATCAGCCGCCATCGAGACGGTGAATTGATCCGGCGCATCGCGGCGCACTTCGGTCTTCACGCGGTGCGCGGCTCCAGCACCAGAGGGGGGGCAGAGGCCTTTCGCGAGCTGATCCGCATCGGCCGGGCCGGGGGGAATCTGGTGGTGACCCCGGATGGCCCGAAGGGGCCGCGCCAGGTCGCCAAGGTCGGCGTGGTGCAATTGGCGAGGGCCACCGGTTTACCTATCGTGCCCATGGCCTTTGCCTGCTCAAAAAAAAACTCTTCGCGAGCTGGGACCGTTTCCTCCTGCCCTATCCCTTTTCGCGGGGCCTCTTCCTGCTGGGCCCTCCCCTCGTCGTTCCATCGGAGGCGTCTTCCGATGAGTTGGAGTCGGTGCGCCTGAGGTTGGAAGAGACGCTGAACCGCATGACGAGCGAGGCCGAGGCGGCGGTCCTGCGGGCTAATTCCTGATGTGGTACCTCCTGTACAACGTGCTGCTGCTGGCGGCATCCCCTGTCATCCTGCTGGTGTTGCTGGCTAAACGACGGTGCCGGCTCGGTTTGCCGCAACGCTTGGGCCTGGCGGCGGAAGCGGCTACGAGCGGAACGTTCGGCGCTTCGATCCCGGTGATTTGGATCCATGCCGTGTCGCTGGGGGAAGTCGTGGCGGTTGCCCCGCTGGTCCGGGATCTGCGCCGACAGTATCCCATCGCTCGGTTGATCGTCTCGACGGTTACGGAAACGGGCCGGGAGGCCGTCGAACAGCGCCTGGCGGGCGTCGCTGAACACCGGTATGCGCCCCTGGATTTCCCGTGGGTCGTCGAGCAGGTGATCGATCGCCTCCGGCCCAGCCTCTACATCTTCGTCGAGACGGAACTCTGGCCGAATCTCCTGCGCAGCCTGCACCGGCGCCACATCCCGTCGGTCTTGGTGAATGGGCGTCTGTCCACACGCTCGTTCAAGCGGCAGCGCCTGCCCGTGATACGAGATTTCTATCGGTCGATGCTACGCATGATCAGCTGTTGTCTCATGCAGTCGGAGCGTGATGCGCAGCGGATCATCGAACTGGGGGCCGATCCTGCGTCGGTCCGGTCCACCGGCAACATCAAATTCGATCAGCCGCTGCCGCAGGCCGGCGCGGCCGGACAGCTGTTGAGCAGGGCCTCGCTGGGAATCGCGGAGGAGGACCAGATCCTAGTGGCCGGGAGCACGCATCCGGGGGAAGAGGAGGCGATTGTCGCGGCCTATCGGACCCTCAGCAAGGAATTTCCGCAGCTCCTCCTGATCCTCGCCCCGCGCCACATCGAACGCACGCCGCAGGTCGAACAGTGGCTCAGGGCCCAGGGGCTCGCGTTGTCGCTGCGGAGCCGTGGCGGCTCCCTGCCGCCGGCCGGCAGCGGGCCGCGGGTGCTGCTGTTGGATAGCAGAGGGGAGTTAGCGTTGATCTATCGCGAGGCGGTGGCGGCCTTCGTGGGCGGAACCTTGGCGCCGATCGGGGGCCACAATTTGCTGGAGCCGGCAGTATGGGGGAAACCGGTCCTGTTCGGGCCCCACACGGACCATTGTGCAGAGGTTGCCGCGCTGCTCACCAACGCGGGCGGCGGCCTGGTGGTGCAGAATGAGGCGGAGTTGGCCCAAGTCCTCCACAGCTTATTGCGCGATCCCGTTGCGCGGCAACGGATGGGGCAGGCGGCGCAGCAGGTGGTGGCGGACAATCAGGGGGCCCTCAGCCGAAGCGCGGAGATCATTGCGACGTTCTTGCCGTCGAGAGAAAACTCGGTGGCGGGAGGATGCGAGGCGGCGTCACCGGCCGTGGGGCGGCCATCGTGACCGGGGCGCAGATGGGGCTGCGTCGGGGATCTCCCTGGCACTGGATGGGCGCTCCATACGAGCTTGCGGCTCGGATTCGAGTCTGGTGTTATGAACGGGGGTGGTTCCGAACGAGAACGTTGCCCCGTCCCGTGATCAGCGTGGGAAATCTGACCGTGGGGGGCACCGGCAAGACGCCGGTCGTGATCTATCTGGTCGAGCGATTGATGCAGCAGGGGCGGCGCGTGGCGGTACTGAGCCGCGGGTATCGGCGGCGAAGCCGGGTGCCGCGGCTGCTCGTGTCGGATGGCAATCAGGTGCTGGTCGGGCCGGAAGAGGCGGGTGACGAACCCCATTTGATCGCGAGTCGTTGTCCCGGTGTCGTCGTGGCCGTCGGTGCGGATCGTCATGCCCTGGGGCAATGGCTGTTGAGCCGGCTGTCCGTCGACTGCTTCGTGCTGGATGATGGATTTCAACATCTCGCGCTCCATCGCGACGTGAACCTCCTGCTGCTGGATGCCACAGACCTGGACGGCCTGCAGGCGCTCTTGCCCATTGGACGGCTGCGCGAGCCACTGACGGCGGCGGCTCGGGCGAGCGCGATCCTCATCACCAGAGCCGATCGCGAGGATCAGGTGGAGGCCCTGTGGGACTACGTGCGTGGCGCCAACGGTGGCTTGTCTTCACCCCTCCGGGTAACGTTCCCCGCCGATGGCTTTCGCCGGGTCGGCTCCAACGAATCGCAGCCGTCCTCTCGATTTCGCGCGCGCAAGGCGTTTCTGGTCAGCGGTATCGGCAATGCCGGGTCGTTCCACCGGCTGGTGGCGTTGCAGGGCCTGATCGTAGCGGGGACCTGGGCCTTGGCCGACCATGCGCACTATACCCAGGCTTCGGTGGAGGCGGTTCGAGCCAGAGCCAAGGCCTGCGGCGCGGAGTTGGTGGTGACGACCGAGAAGGATGCCGGCAAGGTCGCCCCCTTCCTCACGGAAGGCGAGGGCTGGTGGGCGCTGGCGCTCCGGACCGAGATCACCAGCGGGCGCGAACGGCTGGATCAGCTGTTGGCCCTGCCGTTTCCGCCGCCTTCGAAGGAGGGCCATGCGTAAAGAAGGGGTACGCCGCATTGTCGTGCGTGGACCGAATTGGCTCGGCGACGCCGTGATGTGTGAGCCGGCTCTGAGTCAGGTGCGGACGCTCTTTCCCCTGGCCGAGATTACGTTGCTGGTCAAACCGGCCATTGCCGAGTTGCTGGCCCAACATCCTGCGGTGACCAAGACCCTTGTGTATGACGACAAAGGCCGCCACACCGGTCTGGGGGGAAAGTGGACGCTGGCTGGGACGCTGCGCCGCCATCGGTTCGATCTGGCCATTCTCTTTCAGAACGCCTTCGAGGCGGCATTGATTACGCTGCTTGCCGGAATTCCTCGCCGATTCGGCTACGGAACGGACGGGCGGAGCTTGCTGTTGACCGACCCCGTGGCCGTCCCGCCGCGGACCAGCGGACGCCACCAGGTGGAATACTATTGGGATCTATTGAAACCGCTCGGGGGAACGGGTACAGCGCCGGCTCCGCGTCTGTTCGTCACGGCGGAGGAAGCCCTAGCCATTGCGCGCCGGCTGGCCGAGGCCGGGATCGGTCCGGCGGACCTCGTTATCGGCGTGAATCCCGGCTCGACCTATGGGCAGGCCAAACGCTGGTTGCCTGAACGGTATGCGGCGGTGGTGAATCGCCTGTTGCAAGATGTGCAGGGGCAGGAAAACGCGCGCGTCGGTGTGGTCATCCTAGGCGCCAAGGGTGAAGAACAGCTGGGGCAGTCCATCGCCGAACAGATCAAGACGCGCACCGTCGTCTGTTCGGGACAAACTTCGGTGCGAGAATTGCTGGCCTTGGTGAAACGCTGCCAGCTGTTTCTCACGAACGACACGGGACCGATGCATGTGGCGGCCGCCTTCAAGGTGCCTCTGGTGGCCGTATTCGGTCCGACTGACTGGCAGACCACCTCGCCCTTCGGCGTGGAGGCACAATTGGTGCGGCAACCGGTGTCTTGCGCGCCCTGCCTCCTGCGGGAATGTCCTATCGATCACCGCTGTATGACCGGCGTGACGGTGGAACAGGTCTATGAGGCGACCAGGCGGCATCTCCCGCTCGCAGCGCCGCAGCAGGCGGAGTCGAATGGGGGCTTCCCTGACGAGACGCGTCGTCCCCTGGAGGGAGTCACGGTGTTTTTGGACCGCGACGGCACCTTGAACGTGGACAGCGGCTATGTGAAGTCGGTGAACGAGTTGCAGATCTTGCCCGGAGTGGGGGCGGCGCTGGCGAGGCTGCAGCGGGCTGGAGCCAGGCTGGTCGTGGTGACAAACCAGTCGGGGGTGGCTCGGGGCTACTTCGGCTTCAAACAGCTGGAGGCGATTCATGCCGCTTTGCGATTGCGGCTGGCCGTCGACGGCGTCACGCTGGAAGGCCTGTATGTCTGTCCTCACCACCCCGACGATCGATGCGGCTGTCGAAAACCTGCCAGGGGCATGGTCGATCGGGCCGCGGCTGAGTTGCAGATCGATTTGAGCCATGCCTATGTCGTCGGCGACAGCGCCCGTGACATCGAACTGGCCAAGCAGGTGGGCGCCTGCGGGCTTCTCGTCATGACCGGTCCTGCGGGAGCGGAGGCACTGACGGAGCTGACGGCACGTGGACTCGCGCCGGATGCCGTCGTCGAGGCCCTGCCGCAAGCGGCGGACTGGATCATGAGCCATGCAACCAAGCGGGCCGCGACCCGGAGCCACCCGTGAACGGTGGTCTCCTCGAACGCGCTAGGGCCAATCCCACCCGGCGACTCCTCTTGATCAAGCCGAGTTCGTTAGGGGATATCGTCCATGCGATGCCGACCCTAGCCGCCCTGCGCGCCCATTTCCCTCAGGCCGAGGTGACCTGGTTGGTGAAACGGCAATGGGCCCCGTTGGTCGAGGTGATTCAGGGCGTCGATCGGGTCTGTATGGTGGATCGAGGCGTCAGCGGATGGTTGGGACGGGTTCCCGGACTACGCGCTGCGCGCTACGACCTGGTCGTCGACCTCCAGGGCCTGTTCCGGAGCGGCGCCATGGCCTGGTTGACCGGCTGCAGCCGACGGGTCGGATTTGCCAATGCGCGGGAAGGGAGTCCGCTCTTTTACACCCATAGGGTCGCGGTGCCGACGACCGCGATGCATGCGGTGGATCGGTACCTGCTGGTCGCGGAGGCACTGGGAGCCGCGCGTCCCGCCGTTCCATCGTTCCAGTTTGTCGACCGTCCTGAGGATCGGCACAGGGTGGACAGTCTGCTTCGGGACGGGGGGCTGCCGAAGGGGACGCCTTGGATTGCGATGAACGTGTCGGCACGCTGGAAGACGAAGCGCTGGCCGGCGGCTTCCTTCGCCGACGCGGCCGACCGGCTCGCTCAGGGCCGAGCCTTGCCCGTCGTCCTGATCGGGGGACCGGCGGAACGGGCAGAATCCAAAGCCGTGCTCGACCGCATGGGAACGAAAGCAATTGATCTGACCGGACTGACCCCTGTAGGCTTACTGCCCGGTTTACTGCGGCGCGCGGCCCTGTTGGTAACCAACGACTCCGGTCCGATGCATATTGCGGCGGCGGTGGGTACGCCGGTGGTCGCCCTGTTCGGCCCCACCGATCCGGCTCGAACGGGACCCTATGGGAGCGGGCATGCCGTCCTCTCGCATCAGGTGGACTGCCGTCCCTGTTTTCGTCGAGACTGCACGCGTGCCGTGACGCTGGAGTGTCTGACCGGGGTTCGGCCGGAGCAGGTCGTGCAAGCCGCCGAAGCGCAACTGAATCGGGCGTCGAAGGGACAGTCATCGTGAAAATCGTGATTGCGGAATCCAGCACAGCCGTCGGCGGGCAGGAGCTGGCCGTCTTGCTGCATGCCGAGCGTTTGGTGAAACGCGGGCATCAGCTGCGGCTGGTCTTAGAGCCGCAGAGCCCCATTATGGCGATGGCGAAGGTCCGCGGCCTCCCGGTCGAGCCCTTCGTGATGCGGCAATGGCGGCTGCCGTGGTCGATCCTGACCTTTCGACAGCTCCTCCGCCGCGAGCGCCCCGACATCGTCCATGTGAACAGTTCGCGTGACAGCTGGCTCGCTGCCTTGGCGGTCCGCCTGGTTCGGCCGCGACCGAAGCTGATTCGCACCCGGCACATCTCGGCTCCCCTGACGAACAATGCGGCGACCCATTTCCTCTACCGACGCCTCTTCGATATGGTGATCGTGACCGGAGGAGAGCGGAATCGGCAGGATCTCATCCAGCGTGATGGGTTGGCGCCCGATCGAGTGGCGGCCTTCCCCATCGGCCTCGACGTGGAACATTTCTCGCCCGCGGCTCCGGCGCACGATCTGCGGGCCGAGCTGGGCATTCCGGCGCAGCACGCGCTGGTGGGGCTCATTTCCTACCTGCGGGATTATAAAGGCCATCGCTACTTCGTCGAGGCGGCGGCGACGGTCCTCAAGGAGCAGCCCGGCGCGACCTTCCTCATCGTCGGGGAAGGGCCGGAGGAACACAACATCCGGGCGCAGATCGAACGGTTGGGACTGACCGCGAACGTCCGCATGTTGGGGTTTCGCGACGATTTGTTGGATGTCTTCCGGTCGTTGGATCTTTTCGTGATGCCCACCGTCGAGGGCGATACCATTCCACAGGTCTTGATGCAGGCCCTGGCGATCGGGCTTCCGGTCGTGACCACGACGACCGGATCGATTCCCGATGTCGTGGTCGACGGAAAGTCCGGCTTTATCGTGCCGCCGCGCGATGCCGAGGCCTTGGCCGATCGAATTGCGCAGTTGCTCGCCGATCCTGCCCTGCGAGCGGCGGTGGGCCGGCGAGGCCGTGAGACGGTGAAGCAATCGTACTCCCTCGACCGGATGGTCGATGAACTGGAACGTGTCTATCGGCAGGTGCTGTCTGTATGAACGAGCCTGAGACCCTCCCGCGATTTTCCATCCGCAAAACCCTGCTTTTCTGGTGGATTCTGTTCGTGGTGATGCAGAGCGCGGAACGGCTCTTCTTGCTCCGTGACGCATGGGCGCAGGAAGTGCCGAGTCTGACGCTGCTGTTCCACACCCTCGTCGTCGGGGTTCGGGGAGACTTCATTACCGCGACCTTTGCGCTGCTCTTGGCGGGGTTCGGCGCGGGGCTTTGGACAGGCCTGCGGCAGGTCTGGCTGCGGCGAGCGGGAACCGCGGGGCCGGTGGCTCCCCTGTTCCAGCGGGCGTTGCGAGGCAGCGGCACCCTCGTCGCCCTGCTGCTGTTCATCCTGTTGGCCGTGGATATGGGGTACTACGGGTTCAACCGTCAGCACATGGATTTCGTGTTCCTTGAGTACGTAGGCGATCTGCTGGCTCCCCCGGCTACCTCCCAGGGGAGCAATGCGCAGGCGATGAAACAGACCGGCGCGGAACTGGGGGAGGGGAGCAGATGGGCCGGGCGCGTGGCGCTGTTTGTGTCCATCCAGGCTTTGGGGATCGGTCTCTGGTGGTGGAGTTTCTCGACGCTCGTGGCGCCGGTGCTGGCGCGCTGGCAGCCGGGTTCCGGCTTTCAAGCGAACGCGCTCTTGTGCGTCTGTCTGGTCGGGGGTGGCGCCGGATTTCATCCCTTGGGGCCCTACGGCATCAGGGTCGCCCACATCGGGAGCACGGTGTACTACACCCTGGCGCAGAATCCCATCCTCTTCGCCGGAGAGGCCCTGCGCGTCGCTTGGGTGTCCCGTGGCTCCATCGGAAAACACAACGGGGAGACTCTGCCATACGACGAAGCCGTTCAGGTAGTGCAGCAGCTTTTGGGGCCTGCAACTGCCTTTGTGGATCAACGGTACCCCCTGGTTCGGACCATCGCATCCACGCCGGACACCGTGCGGTTGCCGAAACCGGCCAACGTCCTCTTGGTGTTTCTGGAAGGACTGGACCGCCGTTATCTCGGCCAGAGTTACGACGGTATTCAGGGTACCCCGTTCTTGGACCGGCTTCGAGCCGACAGCATCTATTTCGAAAACTTTTTCTCCAACGGCGTGCAGACCTCACGGGGGTTGTTCGCCACCCTCTGCAGCGCCTACCCGCGGCACGGCGCCGCAGCCATGAAGACGCGGTATGCGCATGACTATCTCTGCTTGCCCTCCCTCCTGCAGCGCGGCGGCTATGCGACGGAGATGGTGATCGGCCAACATCGCGACCTCAATCGGCTGCAAACCTTTCTGTCCCGCAACGGGTTGCAACAGCTGTTCGATGAGAGCGATTTTCCGCCGACCGCCGAACGGGCCGGGTTGGGGATCGTCGACGGGGCACTGTTCGATTTCTGTTATGAGCGGATCAAGGAGCGTCAGGCCGGAGATCGGCCGTTCCTGCTGGCCACGCTGACCCTGTCGACCCACCATCCCTTCGCGGCGCCGACGCACGATCCCGAAGTCCGCGCGCTGCAGGCGAAGGTGGACGATCAATATGTCGCGGCACTGCATTATGCGGACACAGAGCTGGGACGGATGTTTACGCGACTCCAGCGGGAAGGGTTGCTGCGCAACACGGTGGTGGTCATCCTGGGTGACCATGGACGGCACGAACAGGTCGGTCGCACGGAACTCGACCGGAAGGCCGGGCACTTCGCCTCCTCCCTCTTTGTCTGGATGGACGAGTCGTTACGGACGCCCGAGACCTATCGACCCCGCACCGTCTCGACGGTGGCAAGCCAAGTGGACATCGCGCCGACCCTGCTGGCTTTGAACGGACTCATGCCGGCTACGGTTGCCTTCGCAGGAACCGACCTGACCTGCACCCTCGTGCGGGACTGTCTACCCGACCATATCGCGTATCTGACGAGTGTCTACGACAATCTGGTGGGACTGGCCGGTCGTGACGGGCTCCTGCTGTATTCCTTCTTGACTGAAACCTTCCAGGCAGCCGGCCTGAACTTCGATCCTTTGGCGGACGGTGCCGAACGACTGACTGCGGCCCATGCCCGAGACTTGATGGCGCTGTACGAGGTGTCCAATCAGACGCTGGACGCCAATCGTCTCTGGTCCTGGCGGGAGTTCGGGTCACGGTTGTAACGACGACAGGCTGGGCCGGTCATGAGGGTTGCCTTTCTCATCGAACGATTGGACCCTGCCCGCGGCGGCATGGAGCGCTCTGCCTATGATTTCTTGATCGAGTTGACGGCGTTGGGAGTGGAGACGCATGTCGTCACGCAATCGGCGGTCGATGCGCCGACTGCGGTGCAGGTCCATGAACTGGGACAGGAGGGGTGGACGGATGAACTGCAGTATCGGCACTTCGTCATCCGTGCCCAACGATTTGTGGCGGAGCGGCCATGGGATGTCGTCCATGCCATTCGGCCCTGCCTGTCCTGTGACCTCTACCAGCCGCGCGGCGGTCTGGTGAAGACCGGCCAGATTCGGACCATCGCGGCCAGAACGACATTCTTGTCGAAGGCGCTGCGCCGGGTCGGCCTGTTCTTTGACGGCAAGGAGCGTCTCCTGGTGCAGCTTGAACAGCAGCTCCTGACCGGGCCCAAGGCTCCGATGGTCGTCGTGCCCAGCCACTATGTCGGCTGTCAGGTGGAACAGGAATACGGGAGCGCCCGCGTCGCCACCAAGCGGATCTTCAACGCCGTCCAGATCAGTCCGCCCTTGGGAGTGAATCGAGCGACAGTGCGTCGGCGTCGGCGCGCGGAATGGAACATTCCTCTCGACAGGCCGGTGGCTATCTTCGTCGGCCATAATTTCAGGCGCAAGGGGTTGGCGCGTGCAATCGAGGTCCTGGCCGACCGGCGATGCGTCGATTGGTATCTGCTGGTGGTGGGACGAGACGCGCCCACTCCCTACGAGCGGCGGGCCGAGCGTCTCGGGGTGGCCTCACGGGTTCGGATGCTCGGGGAACAGTCGGATGTGGCTGAGCTGTATTGGGCCGCGGACGCCTGTGTCCTGCCGACGTACAATGATCCCTGTTCCCGCACCGTCCTGGAGGCCCTCTCGTTGGGAGTGCCTTGCATCACCACGGTCTTCGATGGATCGTCGGAATGCATTACGCCGGGCGAACAGGGGTTCGTCTTGCCGAGGCCGGAGGCGGGCGACCTGCTGGCGGAAGCTCTCCGGACCCTGCGGGATGAGTCGGTCCGGCGGCGGATGTCGCGCGAGGCGGAAGGCCTGGCCGCCATGCTTTCCATGCGGCGGCATGCGGCGGAAGTCGCTCAGGTCTATGGGGAGATCGCGGCTCGCCGATCCGTCGCTCAGGGCCTGTGTCTCGTGTGATGGCAGTGACACCATTCGGTTCATCACCTGTCCCTCCTGGTTTTGAGCGACGCTCCCATTCCTCCCTTGCGTGGGTGGTGCGAGCCTCGGTTGACGATCCTGCGCTGGCCCATCTTCTGTGTGATCCGGAGACGCACCTGGCTCACAGCCCACGAATCTTCAAAAACGAGGGGCGCTGCGTCGTTGCGCTGGTGGGGGGGCTATGTCATGAAGCGCTGGAGTGGGTACGGCGGCCTTGAACGGTGGAAAACCAGATGGCGCGGAACGCGCGCCGCGCGGGCCGGATGGGCTGCGACGGCGCTGGAGCAGGCCGGCGTGGCGACGGTTCCGGTCCTGGCCTGGGGGACGCGGGAGGGCGTGATCGGCGCGCCGAGTTATCTGCTGATGGCCTATCTGGCCGATGCCGTCGACTTGCGATCCTGGCAGGGCAACCGTCTGGAGATGGCCGAGCGGCTGGGAGGCCTGATCGGGTTGCTGCATGAACGGGGTTTCACCCATCGCGATCTCAAACCCTCCAATCTCCTGGTCACGCCGGACGGCTGCCCGCTGCTCATCGACCTGGACGGGCTGCGCTCGGTCGGGCCGGTGCCTCGCAGCAGGGCCATCGCCGATGTGGTCAAGTTGGGGCGTCGCATGGTCGCACCCTCCAGCCTCACGCCCTCCGAGGCGTCGCGATTCCTGTCGCGTTACTGTCTTGCGCGCGGCTTTCGCGATCGTCGAAACTGGTGGACTGTCCTCAGGGAAGAGGCCGGTCGGCACGACGAATTTCGAACCCTACGAGCGGCACGGAAGACGCGCGCTTGACAGGGGGAAGGGGGACCTGTTACGAGGCCCGCAGCCCTGTTGAAGACCGGGCATTCCGATTTTGAAAGAGGATAATCCGTCGTGAGCCATCAGCCGGTATCCGCCGTCGTCATCGCTTACAACGATGAACCCAATATGCGGGCCTGCTTGGAGACCCTCACCTGGGCGGATGAAATCATCGTGGTCGATTCCCACAGCACGGATGCGACGGCGCGCATCAGCGCCGAGTTCACCGACAAGGTCTTCCAGCACGACTTCCATGGGTTCGGCCGTCTCCGGAACGAGGCCATCGCCCATGCGGCGCATGAATGGGTGTTCAGCCTCGATACGGACGAGCGGACGACACCGGAGTTGCGGGATGAAATACGACGGGTTCTCGATGCCGGGCCGGAGGCCGAGGCCTATTTCGTGCCGCGCAAGAATTATTTTCTCGGGCGCTGGATCAAACATTGCGGCTGGTATCCCGACTATCGCCAGCCGCAGCTGTTTCGGAAGAGCCGCCTGCGCTATCGGGACGAGCTGGTCCATGAGAGCTTCGATCTGGACGGACGCATCGGATACCTGACCCAGGCCGCGCTGCAATTTCCCTTTCGCAATATCGATCACTTTCTGCTCAAGCAGGAACGCTACTGCGACCTGATGGCGCGTCGCATGGTCGAGCAGGGACGCGCGTTTGCCTGGCACCAGCTGCTCTCGCATCCCTGCTTCACCTTTTTCAAGATGTACGTGGGCCGCAAGGGGTGCCTTGACGGCGTGCCGGGGCTGATCCTGTCGGGGCTCTATGCCTACTACACATTCATCAAGTACGCGCGATTCTGGGAACTTCAGCAGACGGCGGCGCGAAGTCGGTCGTTGGTCGCGGAGCCGGGGCGACCGTGAGGCCGGAGGTGAACGAGGGACAGACGGGCGGCCGGACGGCGACGATCGCGGCCGTGGTGATCACGAAGGATGAGGAAACGAACATTGCCGACTGCCTGGAGTCGCTGCGGTGGGCGGATGAACTGATCGTCGTCGATGCCGAAAGCCGGGATCGCACCGTCGAACTGGCGAACACGTACAGGTCGCGCGTGTTCGTGCGGCCTTGGCCCGGCTATGGCCCGCAGAAAAACTTCGGGATCGACCAGGCGGGCGCGGACTGGATCTTGATCGTGGATGCCGATGAACGGGTGCCGGCGGCATTACGACAGGAGATCGAGTCGCTTTTGGCCGACGGACCGCCGGTCGAAATCGGCGGCTACGAGATCCCCCGCCGCAATTTCTTTTACGGCAAATGGATCCAAGGCGGCGGACTGTACCCGGATTATCAACTGCGGCTGTTTCGCAAAAGTGCCGGTCGATACGATGATGTGAAGCTCCACGAAAACCTCCAGCTCACCGGACGTCGCGCGCGGCTCCGAGAACCCTTCGACCACTACAGCATGCCCACCATTCTCTTCCATGTCAGGAAGATGATGCGGTACACCACGTTGGGGGCGGAGGAGAAGCTCAAACGCACCCAGTCCATCGGTGGATGGGTCATCGCCACGCATCATCTGGGGACCATGCTCAAGACCCTGTGGCTCCGCGGCGGCTATCGGGATGGTGTGCATGGGCTGGTCGTGGCCATGTTCGCCGGCCTGCACACGTTTGTGAAATATGCCAAGGCCTGGGAACGGTTGAACGTGAAACCGCGCACATCGGTCAAGGGAGAGTCGTGATCGAGGAGGCGGGCTGGGCCTGATGCGTATCGGGATCGACGCGGCCTCGGTGGTCGGCGATAAGGGCGGAGTCGGTTGGCACACCCATCACCTGCTGCGTGCTCTGCTGGAGGTGGAGGAAGAGACGGACTATGTCGGGTACGTGCGGCCCGGGTCTTTGCGGGACGGGGAGGTGCCTGGTTGGCCGCCGCATGGACGACTCCGCTGGCTGGAGGTGCCGAAGTGGGCGATGGCTTGGCGCGGGGCCTGGGATCGACTGGATCTCTTTCATGGGCCGAACTTTAAAATGTCGACCCGGGGCCGGTTCGGCGGCATCGTCACGATCCATGATTTGTGGTTGGTGCGTTATCCGGAGTATTCGCGCAAACTGCTGGGGCAGGCCGGGTCCTCGCGGCGGGCC